>Ga0315915_1009352_pt1 | contig 11167 bp, 4 predicted proteins | sample MpolbnodulesMG_FD_207738 | JGI IMG/M metagenome (GOLD analysis project Ga0315915, IMG submission 207738) | Medicago polymorpha root nodule microbial communities from Los Angeles, California, United States - branched nodules | ecosystem: Host-associated > Plants > Roots > Nodule | place: USA... | reverse complement strand
AAAAATACTCATTTCATAAACACTAGTAGTAGTACATCTGTAAAAAAAAATTAGATGGGCAATTTGGTCACCAATGGCACAACCCAAATATGGGGGCATTGTGACTATTGTCGTTTAGCAATGAGATAAAATGAGAACCAAGTTGAATGAGTTTGATTAAATGTTTTTCTACTTGAGGACAAGACATAGGCACATGTTGAGGTAGGGGTCCCTACACTTTTGTGGAATCCCTTGGAGTTATGAATTGAGAGGTGGAGGTGCATCTCCTTTCCGTATTTAAGTCATATATTTTATACGTACAGGACAAGATGGTCTTTCCATTTTTGTTCTTTTCCTTTGTACAATTCTAAAACGCCATTTTTCAAATTATAAGTTTTGTTTGCACATTTGTTATAATTATAAAATAAAATGTTTCTACCATTCTAATATTTACATCATATATTCTGTCAAAAGATTATATTTACATCATATAGAATAAATTTAAATATTGTATATTCTTTTTGAAAGGCTAATAAAATGAGTTTAATTACATATATAGATGTTTAATCATACCTCTAAAAAAATGTTTAATCATAGTCATGTTATATTATTTTCTAAAATATAATTACAAATAACTAATTTGTGAAATATTATTAGACGTTTGTATAAAATCTTGTTCTACTTTGAGTGCATGATGATTTTTTTTAGTACAAAATGCATAATAATTCTATTATATATGCAAAAATAAAGAAAAACACTATTATATTAATATGGTGTCAAAATAAAACGATTCTCTCTCTTAAAAAAAAATGCCTCTTCTTTTGTAAATAATTTTAACAATTTCTTGAGTCGTTCACATGTGAGAGGTAAGTCAACTCCTTATAAAAATATGGAGGTTTTATTGTTGACATAAGGAATAATTTTATAATGGATTCAAATAACCTCAAACGTGAAGATAGTCTAGAACATCTACCGACGGTAAAAAAAAATTGTAATTAGAACGAGTTAGATAAAAAAAGAAGAAAGAAAAAAAGTTAATTATTTTTTTGAAGGAAGAAAAAAAGTTATTTAACAGTGTAGATAATAATTAAGTAGAATCATTTTCTCCCCCTCAAAATACCCCTTCTCCAACAACAAAATCAACACCTGAGGAGGAAAATAAATTTGAGAAAAAAACAACACATTTAATTTTTCTCTATTTTTGGGTTAAGGGCAAGGGCATCATTGTCACCATGTATCCCATCACCTCTATATATACTCACTTTCCCACAATCATGTTTCTCACTTCATCTTTATAAATCTTTCTAAGTTTCTATATGGTACTATGTTTTCTTGCAAAGTACCAACACCATATTCCTAATTAGCCGCACATATATAGTACATATATTCACTATTTAAAACCTTTCTTGCACACTATTCAATATGCCTTCACTCTCAGAAGCCTATAGAGCTCACCCGGTGCATGTTAACCACAAGCACCCTGATTTCAACTCACTACAAGAACTTCCTGAATCTTACACTTGGACACACCTTGATGATCACACCCTTATTAATTCCAATAATACTATGAAGGAGAGTGCTAATAGTAGTAGTATTCCCGTTATTGATCTCAATGACCCAAATGCTTCAAAGTTAATAGGACATGCATGCAAAACATGGGGTGTGTATCAAGTGGTGAATCATGGCATCCCAATAAGCCTCCTTGATGAAATTCAATGGCTTGGACAAACTCTCTTCACCCTTCCCTCTCACCAAAAACTCAAAGCCATTCGTTCCCCGGATGGTGTTTCAGGCTATGGCCTCGCTCGCATCTCCTCCTTCTTCCCCAAACTCATGTGGTCTGAGGGATTCACCATCGTTGGATCCCCTCTTGATCATTTTCGACAACTTTGGCCTCAAGATTATGCCAAACACTGGTAAGTGTCATTAAGAGTCTTACATTAGATATAATATACTTTTAAAAAAAATATTATTTAAGTAAAATATTATTATTCAACTTATACACGTCGATTAACTAATTGTGTGATATCAAGTATTAGGTCTAACTTAAGTTTTAAGATATTTCAACCATCTTCTTGATACGTGTGTGATGTGTCCTCAATTCTCATCCATTGCTACAAAAACAATAATTAAGCTAACTAACTACATTTTTTCTCTTAATTCTTATCCTTTTTTGACTAATTTATTTTATTTTCCTTTTTTAATAAGAGACCTTTTGTTTTGGTATTTTATGTGGTGACGATACAAATGGCCAAACTATACAAGCCCATTTTCTTATCCTATAATGCAATTAGCAAAGATCACAATGAGAGTTTTATATGTATATGGACCCACCCACCCTTGGAAGAATGAAAGGGTAACTGATCATGAGAATCTATTGCACCGAATCCACTAGTTTATGTTTGAAATCTCTTGGCCATTTAGACTTAGTAGTGGTGTGATTTTTCCTAACACTGTCCTTAAATGTGATTTTTCCTAATAACAGTGGTTTTGTCTTTTCAGTGATACTGTCTTGCAATATGATGAAGCCATGAAAAAGTTAGCGGGGAAACTAATGTGGCTAATGTTGGACTCTCTTGGTATTACAATGGAAGATATCAAATGGGCTGGCTCAAAAGCCCAACTTGATGAGAAAGCCTGTGCAGCCATGCAACTTAACTCCTACCCAAGTTGTCCGGATCCGGATCATGCCATGGGTCTCGCCCCGCACACGGACTCAACATTTCTAACGATCCTTTCCCAAAATGACATAAGCGGGTTGCAAGTTCAACGAGAGGGTTCCGGGTGGGTGACTGTGCCCCCGCTCCATGGAGGACTTGTGGTCAACGTAGGCGACCTATTCCACATTTTGTCGAACGGATTGTACACAAGTGTGCTCCATCGGGTTTTAGTGAACCGAACCCGTCAGAGGTTTTCGGTTGCATATTTGTATGGGCCCCCATCCAATGTAGAGATTTGTCCACATGAGAAATTAGTAGGCCCAACACAACCTCCCCTTTATAGGTCAGTGACTTGGAATGAGTACCTTGGCACAAAAGCAAAGCATTTCAACAAAGCACTCTCATCCGTTAGTCTTTGTGCACCTATTAACGGTTTGTTTGATGTAAACGACTCTAACAAAAGTAGTGTGCAAGTGGGTTAAATAGTTTTTGTACTTTTTCGATCCTTCCTTATTGCATGGTCTATTTTGTACCAAACATAAAAGCCAAAAGGCAATTCTGAAATGAAACATTGGCTATTTTTCAATTTTGCATAACTTGAAATTTGGTAGAATTAATCAAATTGGATGTATTTGGGGTGTACAGACAACAAAGATTTTTTGAAGTAAAAGATGGAGGGTATATAGATGGATAAATTTGTTTGGCTCTAAATGGGAGAAGAGCCATTATTCATTTAGAAGATAAGATACATCCATCCAATCAAACAAAATTCAAAAAGTAGCAAACATAGAGACTCACTGTTCTTTCGTCCGTGTTTGTAGTGAAAGGGACAGCCAAATTTGTCCAATTGGAATATTCAATTCTAAAACAAGAAGCAAAATAACAACATTTTTTTGGAACTTGATATTTATTTTTTACTTTATGGGGTAACAACCGTACGTGTACAGTATATATTAGTAATTTTAAGTTTGTATATATAAAGTAGGTTCAAAATTAATTTTGTAGGAAATTTGTTTGGTCCAAGAGTTAGTCACTCATGGCATGCATAAGGATATTAAAATAAAGTAGTGATATTTGTGCAACTATTATATGAGAAGTTTTAAAACAAAATTCTTTTTTTCTCTTTTTTAGAGAGAGAGTAAAAATACAATGATAATATAAGTTTTAAAATTGTACAAATATTATTTCTCTAAAATTATGCAACAAATAATGTTACCTAATGCTTTTCGTGTAATGCCCTTCATGCTCCTTAGTGCTTCAAAAACTTGTTAGTGTTGGTAACCAAACTAGTTGGGATGACTTGCACTAGTTAAGCCCTTTAATTTGTACGCCTTTTTCCCTTTAATTTTTTTGATCAAAATTACTTTTTGAATAAAATTGAGTTGTTTTTTTTTACTAGGATCAATTTTAGTTTCAAAAGCCAAATATAACTAATTTATAAAAAAAAAAAAAAAAAAATCATGTTTGACTTACTCAAATATATGTGATTCTAAAGTGTCCAACGTATAACAAAACATAGCCATAGCCGTCCAAATAAATCTATGTCAAGTCTTTTTTTGAGTTATGGTTTTTGTTTTTTTGCTTTGCTATTTGGAAATGGTCCAAAGGGATCAAGTTGAAGCCATATGTAATATAAAGTGAAGGACATGGACTATGAGATCCTTACAAAATCACCAGAGAAAGGATTCCATACAACCATGTTGTACGTGTTTGCTCGCGAATCGATAGGGTGCATATCTTATGAAAGGGATGGATATATATAAACTTTAGAGTAAAAAAATCTATTGTTAATTTATACGTATATATATTAATATAATTTCTAGATACCAATCCATATGGGCATGGTTGATAAGGACACTGGGGTATATATGGAATTTAATTATTGTTCACTCCAAATTGAGTAATGTGAAATGAAGTGGGGAATATATATTTGTAAATGATTAGGGTCATGACTCACTAAATAATTGTCTGAAGTCTGAACATAATGTTCTCTGCAACTCACGTGTTGGTGGCTTAGCAATAGTAGCAGGCAGGTTCAAGTTCAACTGCTTATAATGGTTCTTGGTTTCATCTTGTTCAAATTACATAGAGTAGTGATATATGTTTAAACCGTACCGCAAACACAGCGTGTGACTAAAGAAGAGAAGACCCCAACAAACAACACAGACGTAGGGACAAGACGCATTGTAATTGAGAAATGATATTTGTACAACTACTTTATTACAACTTTTTAACAACTTTCTCTCTCATACTCACATTATATTCTTATTCTCTCTCTTCATTTTACTCTCTCTATTGTTTTGGACCAATGAAAAGAGAGAAAATAAAAGTTGACACTAAAGTTGCCACATATGGTTCTTGCCACATATTCTTATTCTCTCTCTTCATTTTACTCTCTCTATTTAACCCACTTTTACTCATAAGTATTATTAATAAGTTAAAAACCAACAAAATAATAGATTAATGCAATATTCCTTCAAAAAAAAAAAGATTAATGTAATATATTATACAAATAAAAATACAAATAACTATTAATATTTATGTATGCGATTTGGTTTAATTATGTACGGTTTTAAAAAAGGATCCAAAATCTAATCTGATTTAGTTTGAGCGATTGTTACAAAAGCACATTTAAATTTAAACACATCCAATAAATTTTTGTTTTGTGTGATTTTTGGGTTTTTTAAATTAATTTACAGTTTTATTTTGGATTGATTTGGATGTGAACACCCTTGGTCACACTTCAAATTTTTCTTTCTTTTCAATTATTTTCTTTAATGAAGCATTTTTTTGTCCTTCCAAATTTTCAAATCAACCCATAAGGGAATTGAATCTAATCAATAGCATAAAACTTAAATAAATCCTTTTTTTTGTCAAGTAGTCTAGTGGTTTGAATTCATCTTTTTCAAGGTGAATAGATGGTGTATTTGGGGTTCGAACCCCAACCCTTGCATATAATAATGACATCCTTGCCAATTGAGTTATGCTCATGGAAACTAAAAAATCTATTTTATCAAAGACTCCTTAAATCCAGAGAGGTAGACCACTTTAGTGTGTGTGTGAGCAGGGATTAATGGGCATAAATGTAGACATAGTGTGGGGCTTTATTTAATATAGAATTTGATTATCTCCCTAAAAAAAAAGAATTTGATTATCAATGATATGAATTGAGATTGTTAGAGCATCCACATTGGTGAGGTCTTCACCATTTAAGATTTGGTACCTAATAGGTACCCTCAATGTAGATTTTTTTTTTGAGGGTCTTCTAGGACCCAAAGTCTCACTTAAGACACCAATGCTTAAGTGGACTCCACATTACTTTTCCTTAAAATAATCATTGTCATTATACTATTGTTTTTCAATTGCAATTTAAATATTATAAAATAGATAATAGGATGTGTGTGGCCGAGTGTGGATCCGTGAAATCTTCTCATCATTTATTCTTACATTATAATATTTTTGGATCTGTTTGGCATTTTATCTATAGTTGGTTGGGCATTTATGCGGTTATTCCTGCTCAGGTGCCGGACCATTTCAATCAATTCAGTGTTGGTGGTGGTATTGCAAAGAGGCGTTGTTCTATTACTTAGGTCATTTGGTTCGCTACAGTTTGGGAAATATGGAAGGAAAGAAATAATAGGCTCTTTAACGATAAAGAAAGCTCGATAGATCAGGTGTTAGATAGGATTAAGGCGTTAGCCTTTAGGTGGTTGAAGTCGAAATTTCCTACTATTTCCTTCAATTACCATGGTTGGTGGCTTAGTCCGTTCGCTATGCTTGACATAGGCTGGCAACTTTTTCTTTCCTTGTTTTTCTTGTATAGATCTCATCTTGTAAATACTGTTTGACTTTGTTGTCTTCTCCTTAGTACGCCTTGTGCTAGGAAAGACATTTTTTGTTGGTAATATATTCCATTTTAGCCTTTTTAAAAAATAAAATAAAATAGATAATAGTGTCTTAAATAAATAGTTATTGGTGGGACCCATATAGACCTTTTGTTAGAGGGTCTCCATTTGAGTGGTTGGGTACCTATCAGGTACTATATTAAAAAATTATAAAAAAAGTGATGTGTCCATGTGAGACCCGTTTAAGACCTCAAAATTGAGGGTTTCCATAGTGGATGCTCTTATGGTTAAAAAAAACCGTGTCTCCTTTATAGAAGTCATCAAATTGAAGAAGAAAAACAAAAATAGGAGAAGTCATTCAAAAGTATTTAAATTTCTATCTCGTTTTCGGTATTTTTTTTTGTTTTTAAAAGGTGTAATGTCAAACTCACACAAAAAATAAAACCGTGTACGCAAGGCGCATGACGGCATGAGAGTCTTATAATTTGTTTACTCTTATGTATTTTATTACAAGTCGTTTTAATATTTTGGCATAGAAAGAGAAATTATAAGTGTTTTTTCAAAATTATTCTTTATTAAGGATATGAGCAAAAAATATTACTCCCTTCGTTCCAATTGTAAGACCATTTAAAAAAAAAATTATCCTTGAATATAAGACTATCTACAAATCTATGGATATATTTATAGTACTATTTCTTAAGTATACGAGCTTTTCAATACTATTAATATATTTTAGAGTATGAAAAGTTAGTTTTAAATATATCCATACACAAAATATAATTTAATAATAGTCATATATATTTGTGACAAATTTATTACTCCAACAATTTTTTTTAATACCTATTATTTTTGTAAAACAGTCGTATAAAATGGGACAAAGGGAGTAAAATAATAAAGAGACAATAGTAATGGTGAAATGTATGATAGAAAAAAATCATTAATGATACATTTATATTATAAAATGACTTATATAAAACACCAATATCTTTTTTAAAGTGACTTATAATAAAATAGGAAGGGTAACAAATGATGGACTATACTTAAAAACTTGGAAATGAGTAATTTTGGAAGACACAGCTCAATTAAAAACTTCAAAGCTCCCTCATGTTAATACTTTTGAACATTGGAGGTCGCAACTTGACCCGGGTGAAGGCTATGCAGTTCTTGGTGCGTACAATTTGCTTCCTAGTCAGGAGCTACATCGTTTCACTGCAGTTTTAAAATTCATTTGGCATAAAGACGTTTCCTTGAAGATTTCTCTATTTACTTGGCAACTTCTTCATAATTGATTATCGACTAAGGATAATTTGGTTAGACACGACATAATTCCTCTCGAATCACAACTTTGTATAAGTGGGTGTGGTAATGTAGAGACAACTCAACATTTCTTTCTATCTTGCAATATTTTTATCTCAATTTGGCACCTTGTGCATACTTGGATAGGTTTCTATTTGGTTAATCCTCCTTATGTTTCAGATTATTTTGTTCAGTTCGCTTACTCATCATTCGTTTCTAACGCGTGACGTTTCTTCATGCATCTAATTTGGCTCTCTTGCGCTTGAGTTTTATGGATTGAAAGAAAGAATAAGTTATTTAAAAAAATAAGGAAAAATCAACCCCTCAATTTCTAGATAAAGTAAACCTGCTTTCTTTTATGTGGCTGAAGGCAAACTATGTTAATTTTGCTTTAGATTAACATAGTTGGTGACTATGTCCTTTTGTTTGTCATCTAGATATTGATTGATTTTTTCCTTATGATTTTTCTTTTCGGATTGTTACTATCGTAAACTTTGTGAGTCTCTTTGACACATATTGTGTTAGGGAGAATCATTCGTTTGATATTAATATATTTCATTTTGTCTTGTTAAAAAAATTAAATGAGCTCTAAATTCCCCGTCCCCTTTTATTTTGTATTTTTATAATTATGGTAATATTTTGATCGAAAGAGGAGTTTATAACGTTGAGCGGGATAAGTAGGGTTTTTGAGGGGGACTGCGTGTTTCAATCTAACGAAAATTTTGACAGACGAACTAAATTGAACATTAAGATACGAGCTTTTCAATAATTAAAACTTGGGTTAAATATGTTTTTGGTCCCTACAAATATACCAACTTTTCGTTTTAGTCTCTAAAATTTTCCTTCAACTTTTAGTCCCTATACAATTTTCAATCACTACTTTTGGTCCCTATTTTTAAGTTAATTTTAGTATTTTTTTAATGAAATTGTGCAGAAATGTGTAGAATATTGTAAAAATCTTTTCCCAAAAAAATTAGAATTTTTTGACAAAACATAAATTAATATGAATTTTAACCATCAAAAATAGAAAAATTCATATTAAATTCATGTTTTGTTAAAAAATTCTATATTTTTTTGGAAGAGATTTATAATATTATGAATTTTTCTGTAAACTTTTATTAAAAAATATGAAGTCTACATATGAGTTTACTTTAAAGGAGGGGCCAAAAGTGAAGATGAAAAAAATTTTAGGGACTAAAAGTAGAAGGAAAATTATAGAGGGACTAAAATGAAAAGTTGGTATATTTATAGGGACCAAAAACATATTTAACCTTATAATTAAACATAAATAGGGATATGAACTTTTCAAGAATTAATCTCCGACATGGATTCGGTTTATATTTAGTTCCCATTATTTTTTGTATATTAATCCTTTACAAAATGAAAATTGTTTATCTATATTTCTTTACTATAAAAATAACAATAATTATATTATCATCGGTTGGATTGATAAAAAAAAGTTTTTTTTTAACAAGCCAAAATAAATTATATTAACAAAACTATAACAATCACTTCAGCACAAGGCGTGTCAAAGACACATTAGGGGGTTCGACCACCACAAGTGAGTACCAAAAACAAAAGCAACCTGCTTAGCTTCCAGCCAGGGGCGGAGCTAGGTAGCTTTGAGGGTGTGCACCTGCACACCCTAGATTTCTGAGATTTGCATCCGTTTTCCTACATTCATTGCTATTTTCACACCCTGATATTCTTGCTTTGCACCTCACCTAAGAGTGGGCCTGACTAACGCGTGCAGGTTCTATATTGATTCGTGTGTGTACTGAGGTGGGAATAGGTTAGGCCGAGCTAAGCTTTGCAAGGCCTAAGCCTGACTTGCCAAATTTTTTTAAGGCCTAAGTCTGGCCTGCGGCCTATCATATGCTTACTTTTGAGGTCTGAGTCCGGCTTTCTGAAAGCCTGTTACGGCCTGTTAGCCTGTTTAAAAATCTATATCATATAACATCTTTATATAAGCAATGTGATCTAAGTTGAAATAGACTAGCGAATTAATAGGTCAATTAGATTAAACTATCTTTTGATAATTAACATGAGTTTTTACGGAATTTAACTATATATTGTATCATATTTCAATTCTAGTTTATCATAATGCATTTATATATGTGAAAAATAAATGTATACTAATAAGCTTATATTTTAATTATTGAAAAAGTTAACAAATTTATATTTTAATTAAAAGTATAAAATATAATATAATAATAAATAATATTATTCATATTTATTTAAATAGGTCGGCCTAATAGGCTTAAGAGGTTTTTTGAATAGCTTGTGGTTTGACCTTTTAAGCTAAATAGACTTCTAAAAAAGTATAGACCTTCTCTATTTACGAAAAAAATCTGACCTATTGTAAGCTAGGTTGTAGGCCTCTATAGACCGGTCTGACCTATTCCCATCCCTACGTGTGCATGCTGAGTTTACTGACTTGCACATGTACCACCAGTACTACATATGTTTTGACTTTTAAAGTGTTATTATTTTATTATTTGGAAGATTTTTATCACTTAAAAGCCAAAAACAAATAACTCGCGGTATCGAATTCATGTTATAGTATAGGGATTCATCTTACAATTAATCATCCCACTAGACCAATCAAACACATTTGTTATATCTTTGCAAATAAGTTACGTGATGTATAATATTCAAAACAAAAATCTTTCTATTCTTTGTGTTTAGAGGAATCATTTCACTCTCTATTCTCTAGTTCTATATTTATTCTTTTTCCTATAAAGTGTATATAATGTAAATGATACTCTGGTAAATACATGAATTTACACTTTGTCAAAAATCATAAAATTTAATATGATTATTTATTAAAAAGAATAAAAAAATTCAATTTTTTATTGGGTAAAAGTAACACAAATGTAAGTTTAGTAGTTTAAACTAATAAGAAAAGAGTTTACTGTCTCTACACATACTCTAAAGTTATTTTACACATGCATTCAATGATCTCCTTTAATATCAATTATGAATATGATAACTTATGTGTTTTCGCTCATATTTAATGACGCGATAACACTTATTTGCCATCACATGTACATCCCTGGGATTGTTTCCATTGAATTCAATTGGTATTCTTTCTTTGTCAATTGCAATTATTTATTCCACTCATACTATCTTCAGTTGCCACCCAATTGGAATCCACCATTTTTGTGTTACGTGTTTCATTCATCCTTTCCAATTTTGAAGTTTCCCACACAGCTGCGGCCATGCCCTTTGACTGGCAGGCCGAGCTGGATGCTCCACCAGCACCAGTTCTATCATCATCTACGGTGGCTCCTCCACCTCCCAAACCTTTGAACCGAATTTCATTCGCGCAAGCACTGACAGCAGAACCAAGGACTTCCTCGAACGACAATCTGCCTAAACCTTTAA
>Ga0315915_1009351_pt1 | contig 11169 bp, 9 predicted proteins | sample MpolbnodulesMG_FD_207738 | JGI IMG/M metagenome (GOLD analysis project Ga0315915, IMG submission 207738) | Medicago polymorpha root nodule microbial communities from Los Angeles, California, United States - branched nodules | ecosystem: Host-associated > Plants > Roots > Nodule | place: USA... | reverse complement strand
ACAAGAAGAAGGATTGCAAGGCACTGTTCTACATTCAACAAAATGTTGATAATCAGCACTTTGAGAAGATAGCCAAAGCAACAAGATCCAAAGAAGCATGGGACATTCTTGAGAATTATCACAATGGGGGAGAAAAAGTGAAACAAGTCATATTGCAATCATATAGAAGGAAGTATGGGATGATGCAGATGGAAGAAGACCAGAAAGTGAGTGATTACTTCTCAAATATGATTGAAATTGTGAATTTGATGAAGAATTGTGGTGAAAACATCTCAGATCAAATGGTAGTTAAAAAAGTCTTGAGATCTTTAAGTCAAAAATTTGATTTCATAGTAGTAGCAATCCAAGAAGCAAAAGATGTTAAGGCTGTGAAGATTGAAGAATTGCAGAGTTCTCTTGAAGCACATGAACTGGTGGTAATTGATAGAAGTTCTGAAAGATCAGTTCAGCAAGCTCTTCAGGTTCAAACAACCAAGAAGAGGAAAATTATAAGAACTTCAAGAAAGGGAAGGGTAAAAAAAACTGGTCCAATAATGCAAGATCCAAAGCTGAGAACAAAACCGAATCTTCTAAAAGAGGAAGTTTTGGCAAAAATCAGAACAAGAAGAAGGATTTTGACAAGAGTAAGGTTCAGTGTTATAATTGTGACAAGTTTGGATATTTTGCTGATGAATGTTGGTTCAAGAAAGATCAGAAAATTGAGGAAGCCAATATTGCTCATGAAGGTGATTCTGATGTAGTGTTGTTAATGGCTGCTACATATGATGATAAGATGAAAGGTGAAGAGTGGTATCTTGGTTCTGGGTGTTCTAATCATATGACAGCTCATAGAGAATGTTTAATAAATTTTGATGCTAGCAAGAAAACTAGTATCAAACTGGCTGACAACAGGAAACTTGCATCAGAAGGTAGTGGTAATATAGTGATGAGGAGCAATTTTGGTTGTAAGGTCATAATTGAAGATGTGTTCTATGTTCCAAAAATGAAGTGTAATCTGATGAGCATAGGTCAATTAGTGGAGAAAGGGTTCTCAGTATCAATGGAGGGTGAATCATCGAAACTGTTTGATGCAAGAAAGAATTTGGTGTTAAAATCTGCTTTGTCTAAAAATAGAACCTATAGATGCAACATATCAAGTGATAAGAGGATGTGCATGTCTGCAACTATCAGTGAAGATGCTGAAGCATTATGGTATTTGAGGTATGGCCACCTAAATTTTAGAAGTCTTAGTGAATTGAATTCTAAAGATTTAGTGTATGGTTTACCAAAGTTGAATGTCAAGAAACCCATATGTGAAATATGTGTGAAGAGCAATCAAAGTAGGTTACCATTTGTATCTGATGCACCTAAAAGAGCAAGTGAAGCACTATAGGTTGTTCATTCTGATATTTGTGTCCCTTTTGAGGTACCTTCTCTTGGTGGTAGTAAGTACTTCATTACCTAAATTGATGAATTTACAAGAATGATTTGGCTGTTTACTTTTAAGCTTAAGAGTGAAGCTTTAGAAATATTCAAAAGATTCAAAACCTTAGTAGAAAACGAGAGTGATAAATCTATTAAGATTTTAAGGACAGATGGTGGTGGTGAGTATACATCAAAGGAATTTGAAGTCTTCTGCACAAGTCAAGGAGTTGTTGATGAAGTAACTGCTCCATATACACCTCAGCATAATGGACTCGCAGAAAGAAGAAATAGGACCCTGCTAAACATGACAAGGAGCATGCTTAAGCAGAAGAATTTGCCACACAAGTTTTGGGGGTGAAGCAGTTACTACTGCTGCTTACATTCTAAACAAATTTCCTACTAAGAAGCTAAAGTTGAAGGTGCCAGAAGAAGCTTGGTGTGGAAGGAAGCCCAGTGTGAAGCACTTCAAAGTATTTGGCTCTTTATGTTATAAACATATACCAGATGCTAGCAGAAGTAAGTTAGAAGATACAAGTGAAATTATGATACTCATAGGGTATCATCCTACCGGTGCATACAAATTATATAACCTTGTGACTTAGAAAGTTCACATCAGTAGAGATGTGATAGTGAATGAAGCTGAGAAGTGGAAATGGGAAAGTGAACCTGAGTATAGCAGTGAGATCAAGCAAAGCTACCTATACCCTGATTCAAGTGATGAATCAGAAGGTGAAGAGGATCATAAAGTGATTGCAGATGATCAAGAAGAAACCATAGTACCAGCAAGACCTCAAAGAAACAGACAGGCACCTGTCAGATTGACTGATTGTGAAATAAAATATGATGATGCAGTGAATGATGAAGGTGAAATTGCTGGGAAGGAAAATATGGTGTATAAATTGCATAAAGCACTATATAGATTAAAACAGGCTCCCAGAGCACGGAACAAGAAAATTGATCAAGTCTTAATTCAAATAGGCTTTAAAAAGTGTTCAGTTGAGTTTGGAGTATATGTTTAGAAGCTTAGTGATGGAGGAACTGTTATAATCAGTCTATATGTTGATGATTTACTCATCACTGGTAGCTCAACATCAGATGTTGAGAAAGTTAAGGAGAAACTGAAGCTGGAGTTTGAAATGACTGATCTTGGTGAGCTTTCATTCTTCTTAGGAATGGAATTTGTGAAATTGAAAGCTGGGATAGTGATTTATCAAGAAAAATACATTGGAGTGTTTCTTGATAAATTTGAAATGAAGAGTTGCAATACAGTTTCAAATCCATCAGAAACAAACTCAAAGCTGGATGAGTGCATTGAAGAAGAAAAAGTGGATTCCACAATGTTTAGACAAATTGTTGGATCTATGAGGTATCTATGTAACAACAGGCCAGACATATGCTATTCAGTAAGTGTAATTAGGAAATTTATGCATGATCCAAGGAAATCTCATCTGATAGCTGCAAAGAGAATTCTTAGATACATAAAGGGCACCATAGATTTTGGTTTGCTATTTCCTTATGGAGCTCAAAGTAAAGTGAATGAGCTAATAGGATACTCTGTTAGTGATTGGTGTGGAGATCTGACTGATATGAGAAGCACTTCAGGTTATGTGTTCAAATTCAATGAAGCTGCAATCTCATGGTGCACCAAGAAGCAACCAATCACTGCACTCTCATCATGTGAAGCAGAATACATAGCTGGAACTTTTGCTACTTGTCAAGCACTTTTGCTGGATTCAGTGATGAAGGAACCATTTTGCCTATAAAAGGCTTTGTAATTGTGAATATCATAACTAATGAATCATATTCACATTACACAATAACTATCTCCATCATTCTCTCTTCTCTTGACAAACTTTCAGTTATTTTCAGCATGCTTACAAAAACAACTTATTTTCATAAGCACTTCTGCTGCATTGAACAAAGTGATTATCCTAACATAAGTCTCACACCATTTCACTTCCAATTTTTTTTTTTTAAGTGAACAATTTGAAATACTGTTTCTTTTAGTAATCAATACTACTACATTATTTTGTATAATAATTTACTTATTTTGGATGAATGAAATTTGGAATTTGTGAAAACATCAACGAGAAGACTTTTATTTAACAACAGAGCGTGTTGGAGAAATCCTAATCTATTTTGTATAAAACACTTGATTTGTTTATAACTATGTTGTCACATCGATTGTGCATTGATTGTACATATAAATTTATCACTGTCCAACTTTAATTTCTTTTAAAAAAATTCCCCTTTTCTATCAAGAAAGGCTGAAAAGTTAATAAAAAGACAATGGGTTCGAATAATCAGTAAGTTCTTTTATTTTACTACTTTAGTGACTATGCTAAAGAGACAAACACAACACATTGATGTATTTAAGAGACATTTATTAAGTGTGCTAAAGAGGCAAATATTACACATAGATCTACTTAGGTTCTTAAATATTTAATTTTCTTAAGCATTACATGAGTGATAAATCTTATTCTATTTTCTACATGCAAAGAGAAAACAATATGGCAAAAACTATCAAGTTTGTTTACCCAATGATTTTATTTCTTTCCCTCTTTATTGTTGCAAAAGAAGTTCATGGTGAGCCATTTTTTCTCCCTTTTCAATTTTTATTTACTTTTGTAGTTTGTAAACAATCTTTTACCTCATTGTAGTAACATTATTTTATTATCTTTTTTTCATTGCAGCATATCCTGGTTGTGAAACTGATGCTGAATGTCCAAAAATTTACGAATTGTATCCTTTAATTTATAAATGCGAAAACAAGTTTTGTATACTTTCTAAAGTGCATCCATATATTGTATGAATATCAGACCCACAAGAGTGCATAGATATCACGAAGAGAGGAATAAGTTCTTTCCCTAGAAAAAAAAAACCTATTCAATATACTTTATGTTATAATTTTCCATGAATTTCATTTAATTTCTGTGCTAGTACCAATTAATTGTAATTTTTTTTATTTACTTTTAAGTTGCTCTTCCCTCATCCACAAGCACAGCTGAAGGAACAATTTCCAAATTCCGGGCAATGTTATTTTCTACCTGTCCTTGAGTCTTTGTATCTTCCACATTAGCTATTGTGTCATCAACAACATCACCAAGGTTGGAAAATAACCTTGCCTCTTCAATCAAATCACTTGAAGGAGCTTTATACCATTGAATAGCATTGCTAAAAGATGCACCATGACACTAAGATATATTATCAACAACAAAATTACTAGGAGTAGAAACATTCCCTCCCTCTACAATCAAATGAACTAGAGGGGTGTTTAATTTAGTAGTAACCTCGATTTGAATTGTTTCTGTATGCTGAAGAATATTAAGAAAAGTGCTTGGCACATTCACATAAACGGTTTGTGGAATTTGAAGTTCCACTTGCTAGTTTTTCCCCATCGAAACATCAACTCTTTTTTCCAGCAACTCAATTTGTTAGCAATAACATCCCTATTAGTTGATTTCCCAGCAACTTATTTCTCAACATTAACAACCCCTTTTTTGTGAGACATAGTGACATGCTTTTTCTTATTCTCATAATTCAAATCCATCGATTTTTTAGCAATTTTGTTGCATTGCTGTATTCAGTCTCCTATGACTCTTCAGCTATTCCAGAACAAGGGTTGTTTCTCATAAACAATCTCAAAAAAATAATAAAAAATGCCCGTCTTTTTCAACGAGCATGTTGTTGAATATTGGTTGTGACAAATCAGTATCTACTACTTCCTCCATCCCAAATTATATGTCGTTTTGAAGAAAAATAGTTTATCCCAAATTATATGTCGCTTTACAATACCAATGAAGAATTAATGTTATTTTTCCTATGATATCCTTAACTATTTATTACTCTTCCTCCTTTTAATTCTTTCATTTATCTTTTCCATATCAATTATTAAGGACAATTTTGTAAAACAACTCATTATATCTCTTTCCACACAAAATTAATTACATTTCTTAATACGAGTGAAATGTCAAAACGTCATATAATTTGGAACTGTGTAAGTAATATGCGAGCATAATATCCTAAAAGACAGACAGATTATAGTGGGCTCATAAATGGTTAGCACAGTGTCAACACTTGATGCAATTTCAAAGAGTAACCTTGACCTCCAATATTCTTGGGGGAGGTCAAGAAGTCTAATCCACACCTGAGCGTGGGTTAGCTTCTAATTTTGGGGATTTAAATCCCTCATCTAACACGAGAATCGTAAAAACCCTAGTTTTAGATTTATCAGCTCTATTGACCAAATCTTGCACATTTCCTCAACATAATTAAATTGGAGTTTGAATAATCCTTTACCTAAAGGAATTACTTTCCAATGCAAGTTCGGCCACAATTTGATGTAATTCAAGAAGAAATTATGCAAATCGGCAAAGCAAAACATCTAGAAGACTTGTGAAAATCTTGGGAAGACCATGAATGAAGATTCAAGAGGCGTCAGAAGAAATTAGAGAGGGAGAAATTGTGTTCCCAAGTCCCAAGACATCTTATATGAAAAAACACTCAAAGGACAAAAAAAACAGGCGTTTACGCGCAGGAAAACGACACCCATGCGCCTACGACATGAGATTCTTACACTCATGCACCCTGCCATGCACTTGGGGCATATTGGGAGCGGGTTAGAACTGCTTTTTTCTACTTTTAAGTGGAAAAAGCCCAATTTTCAAGCCCTAGCCCAGGTGGAAACCAAGTCTATAAATACAACTCCTCTAATTCAGAATTTTTCATTCAGAACGAAGCGGTTCAAGAGGAAGGCATGTACTGAGAGCTTCAAGGGAGGATTCTCTCTTCACTCTAAGTCTCTAGCGTATGTTTTATTTCTTTTGTGATTTGTCTTTAGTTACCATGAGTAATTAAACCCTATTATGGTGGGGGTATAAGATGAACCTCTGTTTTATTTGTTGGATTATTTAATTTAAGTTCTTTATTTAGTTACTTTATGAATCCTATTTAATTTTATTATACGAATTATTTATTTCTTCTGAAGTTAACCAACCCTGAGAAAACGATACTTAGGGAAGTGACATACCTAATATTGGTGAAAACGTACCCGAATCAGGAAGTAAGTAAGATAATATACCACTGTAATTAGGGAAGAAGTAGTAACTTCTGGGAATCAGATCAACATAGTAATTTTATTCTTCTTTCATCCTTATGGATATGATACTTTACTTACTACTTTATTACTTGGTAAATGATTTGGTACACTTGCCTAAATCTGACCATCATTGATCACCAATTCTTGTGTACCATTCACAAAATGTGCCATAAAATTACCTCACGTTTCTTGTCAATGGAAGGTTCCCAAAAACATCTCACCCATGAAAAATCAGTAAATTCAACCTTAATGATTTTTGCATCAGCATGTTTCTCAGCCAAATATAAAAAAACCAATCCCTTTCATTAGTTCTTGCTGATATGGAGTAAGGATGACTTAAGTGATTCTTCAAGCTATTCTCTTTCTGTTTTGGATTGTAATATGTTATTAACTCTACATTATCTATCAATTTAACTTTTCATGTTTTCAGAAAGGGACAAAAGTGCGAGAGACGTAGAGAGGAAGTTTAGAAGATAGGGAAAAGTGGTTGATGTGTATATTGAGAGGAGGAGAAATAATATGGGATTTTTTTTTGTTTTGTTAGATATACATGAATTAAAAACGAGGAATGGATTGAGATACAACTAAGAAATGTATGGTTTGGATCTTATAAGGTCTGGGTTAACATATAAAGATTTACAAGAATTACGAGGAATCAATCAAACAAAGATAGAATATACAATGATGAAAAAGGAGCAGTAGCTGGAAATAGAAGACAACAAGGGAGTGGAGATAACTGGGGGACGAATCAAAGCAGAATATGGCAGAATACTAGAAGAGAGGGTATGTCGTATGCACAAGTAACTAAGAATTAAGAAGTAGTCTAGAGCGAGGGGAAGAGAATCATGAACGAAGACAAAACATGAAGAAGGAACAACAGCTCTTACGGTCACGAGGAAATATGATTGATGTTAACAGTTAGTGAAGAAGAAATGGCATGGGCAAATAGTGGTTTCACCGGATGGTTTCGAAATGAAGAAGATATACCAATGATTCAACAGAGGATGATTGATGAAGGAATTGTTATAGGGAAAGCTATCCCAATGGGGGAGGTAAAATGTTCTTGAAACTAGATGAAGATGAATATGATTGATGAAGGAATTTAGATAGTTCTTTCATCCATCCTTCGATGGCGTCCATGGAAGACGAAGAGACCAGGGAAAAGATTGAAGACAATTATTTGCATTTAACGCAAGAAGGAAAAAATTCAAATGAGAAAGATGAAGAGGTGCATGGAAATTATGAAGAGACGCATGAGAAAGATCAAGTTCCAAGTAGAGAAATTAATGGTAGTGGAGCCAAGGATGAAGGGGCGGTTAGTGGTACACGTAAGAAAATATTTGAATTAAGAGAGTTGGAGGAAGAAATATGTGGAACGGACAATGAAGGTATCGAAGTAGGTGGAGTGGGCTTATGTCAACATTTGAGCCCATTAATAAATACAATAGATAGAGATGGACTTCAAAAAGAGGTGGGACCCAATGAGGAGAATTTCCAAATTTTAGAGGATGGCCCAAGTCAGTGTAACGCGCCCTGTGTCTTTCCAAAAATGTCTTTGAGATTTTTCAAATTTTAAAATCTGAACTGAGTTTTTCCTTTTTTATGGGGTAAAAAATTGAGTTTTTTTTTCCACAAATTCTGATTTTATAATCTGGAAACCTCAAAAATAGGGCGCGTTCCTTGCTTTTTTCGGATTATAGAATCTGAACACCCTTTTTCAGGGGAAAAATAGTTCGGATCATATAATTTTTTTTTGAAGAATCAAAAATGAAATATATTAGCACTGGCAATGGGTCCTCTTAAGCACAAGGTGTACTCAAGAGGCCATCCCAAAAGGAACAAATAATCGATGTATAATTACAAGGAAGAGATTAGTCGATACCCAAACATAGTAACGAGTTCGGATCATATAATTTGAACTGTATCAGCACTAATTCTGAATTTGTTGGTAACATGGATAAGCAATTTAAGGACCATATTAATCTTCCTAACTATCATCCTCCTGTTTTAGGTTATTGTTAACTTTTCCTAGTCGAAAATCTGGTTTTTGGGCTACTTGATCAGATTGTTCCGAAACTTTCATTGAAAATCAGAAGAAAAAAAAATCAAAGATCAAGACATGTTTTATTTGATTTTTAGAATTTTTTGGTGGTATTTTTATATTTTTAAAAATCAAGGGACTCCGTCCCTCAAAATACAAAATTCTATCGTTTAGACTCATTTTTTTATTTATTTTTTATTTTTTATCATATTCCTAGAAAAATCTGAAAAAATTTGCATTAGTTTTATTTGATTTTTTTTGTGGTATTTTTATTATTTTATTTGATAGGTTTTTATCATTTTTTTACTTTGTTTTTTGGTTGTCTTCAAAAGTAAACTTCAAAACTGCTGAAATTGGAGAGATTTTGATTGCTGATTATACATAAGCATATTTCGGATTATAAAATCCGAGCTCAATTTGTATGTTTTTAGATTTGATAATCCGAAAACTTAAGGGTATTTTTGGAAATTTTACAGGGCGAGTGAGAATGCCATAGTGTGGGAAATGTCATAGTCTTATAGAAAAAAGGAGACAACCTCAAAATGTGGATGGAGTGTAATGGTCAAACTACGAAAGAAACAATAGAGAAGTTCTGGAACAGGGATTCGAACAACACACAAACATAGAGCAAAGTGAAGTAGCTCATAGAGAGGTATCAAGGCAATATGAAGAATGGCCAACGGATAGCAATCAAAGAAATGAAGAGGTACAAACAAAGAACATTTAAGAACAAGGAGGACAGTCAAATCAAACATTCAAAGATAGAAGGAGAAGAATGATTGAAATTTCGATGAGATGTTGGACTTAACATAAAAAGTCTCGAAGCCTTGAAGCTCGACAACATACGAGTCAAGAAGCAAAACCGTCGAAGTCAACCAACTTCCTTTGAAACGGGAAGATTCGAATTTCAAAAGAGAAGCGGTTTCCTCAAAGGAGAACATGGGAGACAAGTGGTTGTCTACATTGAAGGAGAGCTGATCGTGGGATTAGTTTCTTTCCAAGTTATTTCCTATGTATAAATATTAGTTTTCCATAGGGAAAACGGGTCACAAATCACCTATACAGAATTCTAAAACACTCAAAGTACCGACGCGAGAGAAAAGAGTCATAAAGAACGTATGTAAAGGATTTGTCGAACCACATTTAGTTTTAATGCATTGTATTTTACCTTTCCTTTAAGTTTCTGCAATTTAAACTTTATGCATTTACTTTTCTTTTAAAACCTTTTTCTATCGAAAGACACCACAAAGTCTCGTCCCGTTCGTTAAGCAACTTACAAACTCGATGAACGTACGAAAACAAAATGCATAACATGTCCTAGGATCTCTGGTTTGGTCATGCTCGTAATAATCAAAACCAGCCCGTATTGTTTACCCAAAATCGGTAAAAAACTCTGGAGTCTGATTAGGTTCTGAAGGTTCTTTAGACATCTGAATATCTGCAAAACTTTCAACTAGGTTTGGAATTTCACTTCCAGGCTCTTTGTCATCAAATCTAATGTGCATTAATTCTTCAACACATCGTGTTTCTGAATTATACACTATGTATGCATTGGACCTTTCAGCATAACCTAAGAAGATTCGTCTTTGAGCCTTGATATCAAATTTCTTTAGATAGATTTTGTTGTTTAGATTGTAACATGTACATCCAAACTAATAAAAGTAAGAAATACATGATTTTCTTCCTTTAAAGAGTTCATATGTTGTTTTGTCCAAAATTGGTCTGATATAGATTATATTTTGAACATAACATGATGTGTTTACTGCTTCTGTCCAGAAGTACTTAGCCAAATTATTTTCATGAATCATGGTTCTGGTCATTTCTTGTAAAGATCTGTTCTTTCTCTCTACAACTCCATTTTGTTGTGGAGTTCTAGGAGAAGAGAACTCATGGATAATTCCATGTTTTTCCCAAAAATATTCAAATGGCTCATTTTCAAATTCATCACCATGATCACTTTTAACTTTTAAAATTTTCATCTCTTTTTCAGACTGTACTTGAATGCAGAAGTTACTAAACATATCATATGCATTATCTTTAGTTCTATGGAATCATGCAGTACTGTAATCATCAACAATAACTAATCTATAATTCCTTCCATTGAATCATGCAATACTTACTAGTCCAAAAAAATCAATATGAAGTAATTCTAAGGGTCTAGAAGTAGAATTAATGTCTTTAGATTTAAAAGATCATTTCATAATTTGTCCTTTCTGATATGTAGTGTCGCGCCATTTTTCGGAGATCAAGGCTATTTGATTAGCTTTTGACTCACTATTTTATTTCACGACTGAACATTTAATTTTAAGAGAAGAAGGGGAAAAAAGTTCGAAACACCCCTTTGAAAAGATTTAGGGTTCGGGGGTTAGTTACATAAAGGGAAGGTGTTAGCACCCTTTATGTCCGTAGTACCCTACGGGAACCTCTTGGTTTTATTTAACGCTTTGTGCTACAACTTGCTTATTTTTAAAAAAGGGATTAAAGCGGTGAAAGAAGAAAGAGGCCTACTTATCTACATTTTTTATTGATTTGGAAGGACTAGGTCCTTTGCCTACGTACCCGTGAGGGATCAAAACCTCGTAGTTCGGGGTAAAAATTGACGTTTGATTTGTTTTTGTGTTTTTTA
>Ga0315915_1009347_pt1 | contig 11171 bp, 4 predicted proteins | sample MpolbnodulesMG_FD_207738 | JGI IMG/M metagenome (GOLD analysis project Ga0315915, IMG submission 207738) | Medicago polymorpha root nodule microbial communities from Los Angeles, California, United States - branched nodules | ecosystem: Host-associated > Plants > Roots > Nodule | place: USA... | reverse complement strand
ATTTACAAATCTGTAACAGGGTAAGCCTAACCTATCCCTAATGTAGTCAGTTCTAACTTGTAAGTGAATCTCATTCATCCATAAAAAAGAATTACACGACATACCAATATTTGCTAAACTATCAGCACAACAATTACCTTCCCTAAAAATATGTGTGACCAAAAAGTTCATCTGTCGTGATAGAGAGAGACAATTATCCCATCTAGTTCTGATTCTCCAGGGAACTAAAGAGATAGATTTAAAGGCCAGCAGGACTAACATAGAATCAGTCTCTAACCAAAAATTAAACCAGCCTTTACTATGAGCAATCTCAATAGCCTGCATGGCACCTGATAATTCAGCAAATAAAGAGGAGCCTAAACCCAAGTTTTGAGCAAAACAACCTATACAATCAGCTTCGTTGTTTCTGAAGATACCACCACACGCAGTCTTTGATGGAATACCGCTGGCTGCACCATCTGTGTTACATTTAATCCAGTCAAAAATAGGTGGATGCCATAAGATTTCAATGATCCTTGGGGCCTTAGGGGGATGAATAGCAATATTAAAAGTTTTAAGAATACTAAACTCAGTTATAGAATTACAAGCAGCTTTGCTTGTATTGTTACCAGACAAAGAAACATTAGCAACAATCAAATTAATAGCAACTCTCCAGTGAATTTTCTTGTTTGAGAATCTTGATTGATTTCTCACATACCAAATAACATGGAAGATATTGACAAGGATGGCTTGAATAACAACTTTGCACTGAGGGGACCATCTTCCATCCGTCAAATGCCAAACATCCTCAAAAGAGTTGAATTGAAGCCTCCTATTGAGAACAGAAGCTAGCCAACTCCATAAATTATGGGCAAAACTGCAATGGAAACTCTATGTCTTTCGAAACTCCATCAACAACTTAGTCCTTTGAGGAGTTACAACAATTAGGGTGTTCAAAACCGAACCAATCCAATAGAAAAACCGTAAACTGAACCAACCCAAACCAAAACCGCAAAAAACCGCATTTGATCCGGATGTATTCAGATCATTTTTTTCCTCAAGTGCATGGTTTGGTTTGGTTTGCGGTTTTTATCTTACCAACCGAACCAATCCAAACCAAACCGCAACATAAGGAAAACACTAATTAAACATATGTTACCTAGACCAATACTCAAATAAATTCAATGGAAAATTTTATAAAATGACATATTTTCTCTTGTTAAGTTTCTTCTTTGCTTTTTATTTTAAAAATATATTCATGTGCTACTTGAACTTTTAGAGAATGATAAAATCTTAAATTTTTGAACTCCATACGAAATAAGATTACTTTTTGTCCACGTTTTTAATTTGATCTATGTAGTTGCGAACATTGTTGGATAAAAATAAAATTGTAATGTTTGATAAAATTTAAAACATTGTTGGAAACATTAATGAAAATATGTCGTGTTTCAACTTTTTAATTTGATTTTAATGTCAAAAACAAAAAATTGTATTGTCTAAAAAAACGCACCAACCGATCCAACCCAAACCGCATTTGTTTGGTTCGGATTGTATTTTAAAAATCAACCGAACCAAACCAAACCGCATGTATTTTTATCTTGCGGTTCGGATGACTTTTAGCCTCAAAACCGAACCGCGAACACCCTAACATCAATAATAAGGTATAAGCGTTAGTACATAGTTTATTCTCACATAAAGGATGTGATATAATATATAAATAGCCACACCTGATTATTACTTTTTTTAATACCTTTTTTAATCTAAAATTAGATTTTTGTTTATAATAGTGACCGAAGGGTGTATATGTTGAATGTTTTTCATATATTCTTACTCGGCCTAGTGGTGGGAAAGTATTTTAACTAGCAACGCGTTTTTGCAGCGAATCGAACTTGTGACAGGTTGGTAAATAGGGAACGCCTAAGCCATTTTTGCTGCTATGCTTAATGTGTCTCAAATTCGCTTTGTTAATATATATATATATATATATATGGATTTGCTAGAACACACCCACTACTTTTTACGTGGGAGTGTTTTAGCAAGCTACACCTTAGGGTGTATTTAACTGCTTTTTAGTTATAACTTGCTAAAACACACCTTCTAAAAAATAAGTGGGTGTATTCTAGAAAATGCCTATAGGAGTTGCTAACCTACACCCACTTCTTTTTTAGAATGAGTGTTTTAGCAACATTCACCTTAAGGTGTATTTAACAACTTTTTAGTTATATATTTGCTAAAACACACCTTAATAAAAACTAGTGGGTGTATCCTAGCAAACCCCATATATATAGTTTCATTGATATTTTAGCCACACTAATATCGAAAGTCTAGATCCGCCCCTGATTGAGCCCGGACATGTGCCTAGGCTTGTTGGGGTTAAAACCGCCCCAGTTTAGAGGGAAGACCTTATTAGAGGGTAGATAACTTGTTCTTTTGAGGATAAGCTTCTAGAGGATCAGAGACTCGAACTTCCTTGATCTTACATTTAGAGGATCAGAGACTTGAACTTCCTTGATCTTACATTAGATGTTGATAAATAGTCGAATTTTGTATTCTTTGACTAGGGGAAGATTTTGAATGAGTTTATGTTGAACATCATGACCAGACACTTACTCGTGTAGGCATTTCATATGTGTTCTTTTGTATATCAAAGGCAGATGATATCAGACACTTTACTGTCTCTCTACGTATGAAATAAATGTTAGATGATAATTTTTTATCTCTCATGCCTTGTTATCCTAAAAAAAATAATTAAGGATCATTGTTCTTCGAATCACTGAAGTCTAGAGGTAGAGGTTGTGATCTTTGAGTTTGTTGCTTCATCATCTTTCTTTTCATAACTATAATTTTTTTTTCTTCTAAGTTCTTCATTTCTCTCTTTTATTTATACAACAGAAACATTTCAAAATTAAACTCCAATGATTGTGCGTTATTATGTTTCTAACAAGATTAAAAACTGTTGTAATTAAATACGTATGTGTTTTACCTAATTCGTATAAATGTGTGAGTATAATAGTTTTCGTTATTTTTGGGTTATGTTGTTTTAATATTATATTCCATATGGACAAGAACAAAATGGAGTGGAAGCAACAAATATATAATTATATAAAAACACTTCCATTTTACACACGAAACAAATGAGTGCAATACATTTGTTATGCTTTATGAGCTTTTGAAGCTGACTTTGCTTTGGGTAGCAATTGTAAGTGTTGAATGAGTATTTTCAGCTACAAAAATTATGAATAGTCAACTATGTTCTTTTAAAAATTAGCAATGTTGTTATTTTAACTCATTTTCAATAAATGGATAAGAGACGATTTTCATCGTAATTGTATTGCATCAAACAATGTTATTCCTTATTTTTAATATACTTTGCATTATTTTTTCTTTAAAATTTTAGCCACACATATAGTGAAAGTCTAGATCCGTCCCTGAGTGTCATTATCATCGTCACCATTTGACGATGTGACACAAGAAAATTACATGGGCAGATGGGTGGCGGCACTGCCTTAACCAACATGTCAACCATAGTAGAGACCTCGCGTCCTCGCCTAATCATAGAACCTACGCTCGAAAGTCAACAATTGATACCATGGCAATGAAAGATTTTGTCATGTGAATTTTTTTTGTGGTGTCTGGGGTTCGAAGAATTTTTTTTTTGTGGACTCATGTGAGAAACTTTGATCAACCTTTGTGGACGAAGAATATTACACTTTAATTTAATTTTTTTTTATGGCAACAAAGGTTTTCCACTATTTTTTTTTCACGAAATTGGATTCTAAAATCTGGGAAAAAAGTACTTTAGATTTTATAATTTGGGCACCCCCTATGCTATACATCATATTTTAAAGTATGTATAGGGGGATTTGAATTATAAAATTTGAAAATGTTTGCTTTTTGGATTATAAAATCCAAACACCCTTTATGCTCTCTCTTGTGCCAAAGAATCATGGAAAATAGGTTCAGATTATATAATCCGAACTATATCAGCACAAAGACTTAACACGTGTGTGACAAAGATATCTAGTTTAAGAACCATATTAGTCATTATAACTCATTGTTGTGATCTGTTCCTTGTGTCTCGAGTCATTGACTTGTAAGTCGTTCCCATTGTATCCCATTCAAATATCCAATTTCCAGTCTATATGATCAGATTGCTCCAAAACTTTCCTAGGAACTCAAGAAGAAAAAAATCAAGGAACAAGCCTCCCATAAAAGGGATTTCTTATGAGAATATGTCCCTAAAAATCATAAATTCCATCGTTTAGACCATTTTTTTTAATTTCCATATACTTAGAAAAATCTGAAACAGTTGCCTTAGCATTATTTGATTTTTATAATTTTTGGTTATATATTTAATTTTTTTTATTTGAAAGGTTTTGTCATTTTTTATTTTGTTTTTTGCGTGGATTTTAAAAGCTAAATTCTAGCTGCTGAAATATGAAGAGATTGTGATAGTTGCTTATATACAGACAATTTTTGGATTATATAATCTAAACTGTGTTTCTTTGGTATCCTAACTAGAGTATTTTCGTCAAATTTGAGGGACCACGAGAAGTGCGGAGGGTGGGGAAAAAAATTCTCCTGTAAGTTATGTCAAGGCTATCTTGAGATTTTTGTTAAAAGAAATAAGTAAAAGAAAAGTTCATCAATGTATAATAGCATTAGTAGGATTATGTGTATAACCAGTCAAAATAATAAAAGACGTTTCACTGTATGGTATACAAATAAATATAAGAAACATAAGAAACTCATGTCTTGACGAGAAAGAAAACAAGTACAAGTGATTTGATTTTATCCATTCATTTTAGTTTGATCTATTGTCTATTTCTCATAGGTTCATTCCTTTCTTTCTTGATGTGTTGTCTAATGCTCATGGGTTCCTTTTTGTTTCTTCATAGGTTCTATATTTATTTAATTCTTTTCATTTCCTTGAAGGTGCATCATAAATTAATATATTCCTTTCGTAGTATACTGTTCTTTATCCTTTCGTATCTCATTTCCTTAAAGAACCTTGTCAAAATAAATTCTTCCTTAAAGGCCAAGATCTTTGTATCCATGATTAACAATAACTTCCAATTTGTCTTGCTTGGGCTGACTTTGGCGTGGCATGTATAAGGAGAGGAGATGGACATTGTTCTGAAAATGTTCTTGAAATACTTTTGCTAGCTTTGTAACCAATCTTTAAAATTCACTCAAGAACACATGTTAAATAACAAATAATCTCAGAATTCATTAAATATAATTTAAATGTTTTGTTATCATTAAAACAATTAAAAATGGATTTTTGGAATTTATCTCAACACTTAGAAAAGTCTGAAACAGTTGCCCCCAAGTTATAAGTTGAGGGAGTTATTAAAGTGTAGCTTAATAGAAGCTTTCGTGTGGGTCTGACCTTCAAAGACGAGACTTTTCCGAGCTTTAAAAGCTTGAGTTTTTTGTTGGCCGCTTCTTATAAGGTTCTATTTGATCGTCCCAAGGACCTGATGGTCCGTGATGTGCGACATTGTTGCCTCCTTAGGTGGACTTCGATGGGAGAGTTTATTGACCCCACCTTCCTTTTTCGAAGTATTCAGTGCTTGACGTGGGCTACATTTTTCCTTGCCCCCAGACTGTGGCCTTTGTGGGGCTGCCGATTGAGAGAAGGGATAACGTTTAGTTGGTGACAGTTCTTTAGTCCGGCGTTGATTATCTCCTTACGCTTGTTGTACGGACTCTGAACCTCTATCTAGTTACTTTTTTCCCTTTGCGTTTTCCAGTGATAGGTGTGGAGGCAGTTTAAATGATGAGGCGTGTTTGTTTGAGAAATATACATCGAGAAATATACGCTTATTAATGTTAAAATATATAAATAAATAAATAACCTTTTTTTTTTGTCAGGTAGCCTAGTGGCTAGAATTCACCTTCTTCAAGGTGAATAAGTGGGGTGTCCGGGGTTCGAACCCCGGCCCCTGCATTTAACAATGCATGTCTGAGCTATGCTCACAGAATGTGTTGTGAAAGTGACTCAAAATTGGAGAAATTGTAGTTTGCTGGAAAGTCAAAATCGGTGCCTGAATGGTTCTGTCTGGGGCCCGAATTTTGCCTATTTTTGGAGACTTTTGATTCGACATTTTTTGGGACCCAAATGGTCAAAATCGGCGCCTGAATTGTGGTTACAGCAGAAAATTAAAACGTATTTTTATGGGCCAGATTTGTTCCAATTTTATGAGGGATACTTTTACTATAAATATAGACCTTGTATCAAATGTAAACCTTGAGATAGAGGGGGCTGGAAACAAGGGTTTAGAAGTCAACAAGAAAACTAGGGTTTGTATAGAGTTTGCTCTTGGCAACAAACACTAGGGTTAGGGTTGATTCACCTTGGGAAACACTATATTAGGATTCAGTCTCTTGGTCACGGAAAGAGATTGGGGCTTTGGATAGAATTAGGCGGGAGACTTATTCTTATAACTCATTGATATCTCTTTTGTAAAGTTACTCATCTTTATAGTGGAACGGAGGGCTGCTCTCTCCCCTAGACTAGGTCAGTATTGGACTGAACCGGGTAAACAAATTTCATATGTTCTCTCTTTCTTTTCTCTCGTTGTTTTCTACTTTTGCTTGTATTTATAACTTCCATACACTTTGTTTTGGATACTTGATTATTACTTGCTCCACACATTAAGTATTTTATTAGTGTGATTTTTTGATCGAATTCACAACAATATCAAAGTGGATAACAATTAAACACAAGTATTTATTGGTGTGATTTTCATCGAATTCACAACAGATTTTTCTTTTCTTCTTCTTCTATCCGCACTTGTCTAGAAATATACATCGAGATGACAAGAATAAATTCCTCATATATATTTCTGTCTTGCAACAATATGTGTTCTCAACGGTGTTTTCATTTTCTCTTAATGAAAAGAGAAAGAAACATTTTCAGATACAAAATTCATGTTCATTACAAGTTGCTATCATATTTTTACCCTATGTTTGCTTCCACGCATTTATATGAGTTGTCACTTGGTTCCAAACACATACATATTCGGTCCTACGTATAGTTCAGTTGTTAAACAGCAATAGGTTGGTCTTTATCTTTGTCCCCTGAGAGATTAAGTTTAGTCCATTTGGCATGCCTTGTCAATAGCAAGAGTGTCCCAATTTGACACACTAGGCCACAAATTAGACCAATCCATAAACCCTATATCATAAACCAAATTAAAAAGAAACACAATTATTAAACAAAATCATGCAGAATCAAAATCATTCTTCTATACATCCTTAATTGAACTAATTTTTATGATACGTACATCATCTGGTCACTATTATAAGTAAAAAATTCATTTTCAGGTTCATTGAACATCTAATGTATCTGATCAATGAAAAATTCATCTTTTAGGTTCATTGAATATGCTCACTATTACAGTTGTCGTTTTATTATAAATTTTCTTATAGTTTTTTTTATTAAAACGACAGTTATTTTAAAACAGAAAATATTACATACAAATGTGACACTTATAGGAGAATAATGAGTATTATACCTTATAGTGCAAATTGGTCTTAAATCCAAGGAGACATGAGATGGGTAAACCAATGAGATAAAAAGTAGCAAGGTTGACATAAACAACTAAGTGCTGCCAACCACATCCTCTAACTACCCCTGCATTATTTAAGACATTTTTACCCTTAAGATATTCTTGTCAATGAACATGTTGCTGAGAAAAAGCTTAAGTTACAAGAAGATGAAGAATTCAAACCTGATAAGACACCTTGGACAGAATCTAGTAGTATGGAAATAGCAAGCAAGGGTGTTATTGAAGCAAACTCCTCTTTGATTATGGGACTACTACTAAACAATTGAATCCATATATCATGACCAAACAAAAGTATCAAAACAAAACAGAATCCAAGGAGGAAAGATAGCTTTAGAGTGACTCTCATTGCATGCTTAGCTCTTTCAGGATGGCCTGCCCCCAATTCATTGGAAATCCTTGTACTATAAAAGTTCAAGTTTCAAATTTTCAATAAATTTACAAGAACATAGATAAAGTGCATAATGCATGTCATGAAGGAAATAATTCTGTTAACTTAGACCAACTAACCTTGCAGCTGCACTAAGACCATAAGTGATCATGTAAGCAATGAATTCTGTGTTTTCACTGCAATTTTTATTTTTTTTTAAAGATTAGTAATAGTGAATCATATGAATCTTTTTTTTTTTGAAGCAAAATCATATAAATCTTCTTCTCTTTATTTTAGTAACAGAAAAAAAAGATATAATAAGAAGCATACCATATTGCAATCAATGAAATTGTTATTTGTGAGTCAGGCATTAATCCAGCTAAGAAAACCAAAACTTCAAAAGCCCAATACTCCAAACTTGCATAATATAAAATAAAAATAGTAAGATTCATAATATAAGGATCTTTCATTAAACAACAAAAGTCTAATTAATAGTGTTCAAACTAGAAGCTAAGTGAGCGGGCGATTGGGTAACTCAACTGGTTTGAAAATGTTACTCAAAGTAAATCGGGCGTAATAATTTCGCAAACTATGTTTTCTAAGATCAATCATCAAACGGGACATACCATACCATTGCTGCAGAGGGAAGAGCTAGTTTAATGTTTGTAAACAAGTACTGAAACGATTGGATTGAGAATCCTCTCCATGTATTCTCAAACTTCTTTGCATACAAGATATAAAAACCAACCAATATCATAGATATCCATAGTGAAATAGAAGTTGCAACTGGTCCACCTATGAAACTCAAACCTGTCCATTGAACAAATCCATATGCAATTCCAACATGAATCAATGTTGGGATGGCTGAAAGGATAACCAGTGGCATTACTACAGATTGTGTTTGTAGAAATCTCAACATGTTTTGCAAGATGCTATATGAAAATAATCCTGGTATAAGAAACTTCATATAGAGTGAAGCTGTTCTAGCAATGTCTGGTGATTGGTGAAGTAACACTAGAATGTGTTCTGTGTAGAACCAAACAATTGATATAATGATTGAAAAAATGAAAGAGATAATGCAAGAGCCTTGTAGATAAATTCCCAACATGTGATATTCCTTTGCACCAAATCCTTGTCCACAGAGTGTTTCTAGTGCACCACTTAAACCAACCTAATAATAATAAGGCAAACAACATGACCTTAATCTTGTGACAACATATACGTCCTATTTGGATAAATATATTAATAAAAAATGAAAACAAAAAAGATTAACTTACACATGTTTCAAAAGATAAGTGAGCTAAACGGGTAAATACTAAACATTTAAATACCCTTATGCTTTGTTTGCGAGTTTGGAGGGAAAGGGGGGAGGGTTTTAGAAAAAAGGATGGAGCAAGTGGAAGAAATAGAGTACATTGGGAGGGGAGGGCTTTGAGGGGTTAATTTTTCTTCATAATAATACAAAATCCTCCTCATTTGGAGGAACTAAAAAATTGTCTCAAACGAGAATTTTTGAGGATTTATATGAATTCTTCAAATTTATTCTATATTATTATAATATTTTTAATATTAAAAATATATAAATCATAAACATTAGTTTATCATTCGCATTCTCTAAAAAACACTCTTTAAAAAAAATGTGAAAGATTTCTGCATTTCCCTCTATATTTTCCACCCCCAAAACCCTTTCCCCTCCTCCCCTCCAAACTCCCAAACAAAGTCTTACTAGCTTATGGATATTTAAATGCTAAACATGTGTTTGGAAAACACTAAAATTATAGTGGACAAAAAATTATATTAAATATTCTAAAACTATCAATTCTTACATAAGCATGTATGTTTAATGTATATATTTATCAATTTCAAGATTTATAATTTAATAAAAACCAGACATCAAATATCATATAGAAGTTCTTTAATAACATTTCATCTAATGGTTTTTTGATTGACTGTGTCTAATTAATAAACAGATACAAGGATTGATTGTTCATATCAATATCTATGGAAATAGACAAAAAATATTATTATGGTTTTAAATATCAGCAAAAGTTTAGCAAAGAAAGTTGATGTAGTCGACGCAAGATACATGAGCTTTCTTTGAACAATTGCTTATATTTGAAACCGAATGCAAAAAATTGTAAATTACCATAACCCCCACCGCAGTGACACCAAACCACGAATTAGCAAGAGTAGCACCAGCTAACTGAAGCTCACCAAGATGACCAACGAGCATGACAGAAACCAAAGTGATTGAGTAATATAATAATGTTGTAAGAATTATTGGCAGTGCAAACATGAGTTGATGTTTGGCTTCCTTAATGTCCAAGATTTTGTTCCACCATTTCTTCTCCATTTGAGATTCTGTGTTCTGTCTCTCGTTATCATTAGGTGTTGCTGTGCTATCTGAAATGCCACTTGCTGCCATGTGAACTATCTTACTCTGAGCTTCTATACATCTGTTTTGTTCTATGATAGATAATTATATGATGACGTTATTATCCAAATAACAACGTATTGATCACGTAAAGAAAATGTAAAAAGTGATTTGAGACTTGAACCCTTAAGCAAATGGTTAGAAATTGAATCTATATTTATACATGGAAAAATTTCGATTAAAAGGAAAGAGCCCACAACTTTTATGTTTAATAGGTTTCTTGACGGAGTTTAGTAGACAAAAACCCACAGCAGCGAAGCTAACAAAGCATTTACGCATAGGCCAACTATAAAAAAAATAAAAATTAAACCAACATATTAAATATAAGGATAAAATATGTTTTTAGTCCTAAAAATTATAAATTTTTATGTTTCGTCCTTACAAAAAAAAAATTACTCAACTTTTGTCTTGATTTTTAAAAACTTTAGAAAAAATAAATATTTTTAGTCTTGAATTTAATCTCTATAACAAAAAAATTAAGGACTAAAATTAAACAAAAGCTTAGGAACTTGACTTAAAAATTACAGGTGTTGTAGAGACTAACAACAAAATGATCCAAAAATTAACCAATACATTAAAATCAACTAAGAGCAGCAACAAATGATAAAAATTAACAATAGACAATAGTTATTTAGAAAAGTTGGACAAAATATTTAGATGGAGCTTTCCGCGTACCTAAGTGTAAGACTTGAGGGGTTAGTTTTCACAAGTGTGCACGGACAATAACCAATTTAAAAAATATATATCTCGGTTTTTTCTTGTAGAATATATATATATATATATATATATATATATATATATATATATATATATA
>Ga0315915_1009345_pt1 | contig 11176 bp, 9 predicted proteins | sample MpolbnodulesMG_FD_207738 | JGI IMG/M metagenome (GOLD analysis project Ga0315915, IMG submission 207738) | Medicago polymorpha root nodule microbial communities from Los Angeles, California, United States - branched nodules | ecosystem: Host-associated > Plants > Roots > Nodule | place: USA... | reverse complement strand
ACATTTATTTAGGATGTCATTTAAATATTTTTGTGAAGTTTTTATAATGTATTATATTTATTTAATATATAACTCGAATATTCATTTTTGTGTATTATTTATTTGTTGCAGGGATGGATTTTGGAGCATTTGCCAGGTCCGTACCCAAGGAAGAAAAACACGAAGTGGAAGCCTGACAGCCCATGTGCGGGGAGATGGCTTACTAGAGGGCATAAAGATGTGCACCATTACCGCTTACGGCTGGATCACTTAGAGGTGGATGATGTGAAGTTTTCTACTTATGATGATCACAGAGCAGTGCGCCCTTTTCAGCTTATGTGCACTTACTCGGGATGGCTGATGTGCGGGAAGGAGAGGGTCTACCGTCATTTACCTGAGCGGGTAAAGAGACAGTTTGACTTTGTACATGACGTCCCAGACATCTGTCAGATGTCGCTGAGATGCTTATGTAAATGCTGGTTATTGTGTTGCTAGACCCCGTTGCGTGGTTCTACCCTGATTGGAGACAGAGGTGTCAGAGAGCATGGCATCATGAGCCTGGCTACATGGCTTGGTATGCCAAAGTCTCTCACCCTCGTATTCTCCCACCTAATGAAGGATCTCCTCCCAGGGCGGCGAACGTGGAGCAGATCATAGAGGAGAGTCATGCCAGGGAGCTGCCTGACACACTAACGATCATAAGGGATGTGGTGCAGATAGCTGATAATGTTGTGGCTAGGAGCGGCGAGATGACTAGAGAAGAGCTGGTGCAGGAGATGATCCGGATTGGCAGTACTGGTCGCCCTGCCCTTACGCATCCGGTTTCCAGGCAGTGCAGGGCGCAGAGGCATCGTAGGCAGCAGGGTTGATTCTGATTAGGCTTTTTTGTTGTTGTTCATTTTGACTATGATGATGGTGATGTATTATTAGAACATGTTTCGTACCGTTTCGTATTTCTATGACATTTTCGTACGTTTTATATTATTTCTTTCGCTTTATTTATATCACTTCAAATATAATTTTGTACGTTTTATATTCATGAATTTGCAATTGGATGAAAAAGAGTGAAAAAATTTGTTTAAAATGTATAAAACATGTTCAAGTGTGGGGAAAAAGGGAAGGAGAAAGCTGCTGGAAATTGAACCAAGTATGCAGCGGCAGTTAACAACCGCTGGCTTCAGTAGCAGTTAACTGTTGCCGACTTCCTCAACGGTAGTTAACTACCGCTAGGGGCTTTTTGAAATTTCCATGTGTCATTAGGAAGGTTTCAAAGTCAGAACAACAATTTTTTCTTATTAAGACTAAAACTTAAAATTTCGAAACCCAAAACAAAATCTGAAAATCAATTATGGGACCAAACATTGTCCAATTAAACTAGGGGTGTTCAAAACCAAACCAATCCAATAAAAAACCACAAACCGAACCAATCCAAACCAAAACCGCAAAAAACCGCGTTTGGTTCGGATGTATTCAGATCAATTTTTTCAAACACCCCTAAATTAAACCTTATTTTGCTTGACTTACATCCTTCTTTCTTTCTTTCGCCCTTCTGCAGCGACCCTAACCAACCACCACACCACCAACAATCCCCCACCCCCCACCACCACCACCACCACCGCTGCCGCGCGCGCCGCCCACGCCAGTCAGTCACCAGTGTACAACCAATCCAACCTCCATTTCTACTCTAGTTCTTCTCTCTCTGATTTTTCATTAAGGAAAAAGGACAAACAAAATTTAAGGTTAGTTTGAAAATTGCTCTTTCTTTCTTCTATGCTAATTTGATTCATACGTTCAGAATTGATTTTTACTATCTGTTGATAATCAACATTGAAGTGTTATTGCAGAGAAAGAAGAAGAAAAGAAAAGACACGATGGAACAGAAAGAATTGAACCTTCTGAATGAATCATTAGGTCTTCACAACAACAACCTCTTTGGTCAATTGGTGCTTGTAGAAGACACTGTTGACACAAGTGCTGCTTTCGTTCTTCACCATATCCTCAAACTCTCATTCTCTTCTCATCCTTCTTCTGCTGTTATCTTCCTCGCACTCTCTCATCCTTTCTCCCACTACGATCGCATTCTCAGAAAAATTGTAATCTCTCTCTCTCTGCATTTGTATTTTGCATCATTGTTGTTTTTGCTTAATTTGTGTGTTTGTTTTGTTTTTTTTTCAATTTTGGGAGCTGGGTATCTTTTTTTTTTTTATTTTATTAAATTGTTCAATTTTTTGCGCTTTTTTTTTGTTGTTGTTAGCCCTGACACTTCTAATTGGAGGGGTATCGACACTTGTCACTGACACATGTGATTACATTGAATCATGTCATTTGCTCAAATTATTATCGGTATTTATGTTAGTGTGTGTGCCCAGTCAGGTGTCTGTGTATGTGTTTGTGCTTCATGGGTCTGAATTCCCTGGCTTGGGACATGTTGAAAGACATTTTGATTAATTAATTGTAATTTAATTGAATCCAATTATAATTACAATTACTATGAGTATTACTTTAATAACTGTAAATCCCTGATAGTTCAAATTTCGACCCAGAGTTAGGTAAAGTTTGACCATGATTGTTTCGGCTAGAAATTGAATATGGTACTCCCAGTAGATATTTTGTATATGGGTTTTTGCTCTGGTGTTGTATACTGTTGTTATTTCTTTAATATTGATTATTTGCTGTCATGCTTGTTTTATAGTATAGTTAGTTTGTAGTGAAACTAGTACTATTGTTGGTGAATGTTATATACGAAACAAACCAAATATCCGTAGCACACATGATGTGTGATTCAAATGAATATTTGTGCCTTTAAGGACAGTAGTGCAAAATGGGACTATGGAGCAATTCTTGTATTGCATAATCACAGCGACAAAGGCAGAAGAAATTTAATTTTAATAATTATTCACCGGAAAGTTTAAATAAGTTTTACTTATACTTTCAATCTTATAAATATTGTACAACTGTGAAATATGATTGGACGTACTGATAATGTATTGTTATAAACTTGTGTTACTTTCTAGTCAATTGTTTATCAAATTATTCTGCATTTTATGTCTATATTTATATTTATTGGTTGATGGTATTTGACAATCTTCTTGGGTATCTGTGGTAGGGCTGTAACTTGGCTGCTCAAAGAGATAATAATAGATTCTTTTTCATTGACATGCTTATGTTGCAGTTTCCAGGTGAGAAAATCAGGTAGGCGTATCATTGTTTTGTTCTTACATTGCCTTATCATTTGCTTGGCAAAGTTAAACTATGCTATGGTGGCTTGTTTGCGATAATATTCAATTGTTATCAGCTTGTCATTTATTAAACTTAGGGTAGAAACTATACGGGCTAGGTATATTACTACATTACAAAAACGTAAAATTCTCCTGGAAAACTATTGATAAAACAGGAAGGATTTTTCTTTTATAAAAGTTGCATTATTCTTCAGTCGTTAAATCTCTAGTCTAAGCTAGGAAACATATCTCTTCTTGAAACTAAGAATTGCAAATTATTTCCTTCCAAGTCTAAATCCACTAAATCGTATTTACAAGACCTCCTTAAGATATGCATGTGAAGTCTATGGATGCCCACTTGCATACCTTTTCCTCACTTGAATCTTTGATTCTATATGTTTCCCTTTCCTTCCCAGTCCTTACCATCCAAGCAAATTTGTTACTACCCAAATCTGTCCGCGGCTCTTTACTTTTTTCCTACATGGTATAAGCATAGGAGTGCCCAATAAGAGTTAGTTATTGATGGTTAGTTATTGATGGTGCGATGTTATAAAATAGTGGGGATGTTTGAGTGTGAGGTTATTTGTTAGTTGTGGATGGAGGACATTGCTCTCTATAGAAACTAGGCTCTGGCAGAAGGAACGTTGGCTCTGTAATGTCTTGTTTTTTTATGAATAATATTCATATTTCCTTTCATCAATTTGTGTTTCCCTTTAATTTCTATTGTTAGAGATTAGTGGTTTGCATCGTAATCCTTTCAAGATACTGTACGTTTTAGGCTCTAATTTGAGGAATGGGTTTTTGTGGAGAGTAGTCGAATCTGAAATGGGATATAGTTCATTAGGGAAAAACATTAAAACTGTGGTGTAGAAGGTAACTCAAATAGTATATAAATATAATTGAATGGTGAGTACACTGTGTAAGCATGCTTGTCTTAAAAGAGAAAAAAATTAAGCTAAGGTCCATAGATCCATTGTAAGTGTGCTGAAATGATCAAATTCAATCAGGCTCTGGTTTGTGAGAATCTGTTTTACTAGGTCAATTCGCCTCCGCAGAATGAACCCTGTATGTTATTGGAACATTTCCCTATAAAATAACTTTGAGGGTCTGCAACTCTGCACCTCCGTACGCAGAAAAGACCCATCACTTTCTCAAATGACTATATAGCTTAACTCCAATCCCTTTATCTTATTTATATACATGTTGATTAGAACCTAAAGTGAATGAAGTATAACAAAATAGAAACGTTGTATGCTAATGGAATCAAGGGTTGTATCAAAGTGATAGCAGACCCAATTCCAGTAAGTAACACACAGAACAAAAATACAACGAAAGAAGAAAATATAAACTTAGGAAAAGTCCCACCCAATTCCAGCCTCCCTCCTGTAATTAGTAATTACTACTCCCCCTAAATATAGCCCTGTCTGCTGAATCACACACCCAACACTTCCCTATTACCAACTCAGGAGTTATTATATCATGGAAAATTCGTTTTCTCTCTCCAGTTTATGCTTCTTTTCAACGCTCCTGTTCTTTTTCCTCGCATACATACATTTTAGTTAATTTAGGGGTCCTATAGACTCCCATCCTCAGAATACTCCTTCTTCTCAAGGTGAATGTAAGGACAACAACTAGCAACAAAAGTTCTTTCCCTCATGATCCTACTGCTGGAAACATACAGATCAACTTATATCGGAAGAATGATTTTTTTTACGAAGATCCTGTCGATTGGAGTGTATTTGTAAGAAACCGGATTCCTTGACCCCGAACCTTGATTTTAAAGTGAACTCTCAACTTGAAAATAGCAGTAGCTTCATGATTCTGAGGTCTAGGTAGTTGACCACAGCGCTATTGTGCACGATCGTGGAACAGCGGTGCATATCCAGTACTGAATATGACAATAGGCTGGGCACCAAAACAAAGTCTATATTATCCCAAAGAAAAAGTATAGTAAGATGCCTCTTCTTAGGGATCCACTGTTTGACTTACCCTTTCACATAATGCCCAAAATATTCCCCTAACTATTTTTTCTTAAACTTTGAAATCGTGAAGGTTGTAGCCATAAATTTTTATAAAAGCTATTTTGAAATGACTCTAACTTATAAAGCATGCCATATTAGGTTCTGCAAACATGTCATTCTATGCATAACTGATTCAAAAAATGGAATTTGTGCTTAAAACACAACCAAGATAGGCGTGCCCCTTTTATAATTAATATTTTGTGATTTTAACTGGGTGAAGTTACCAAATATTGATATTTTGTTTTAGTGTATGATTGATTGTATAAATGACCGAGTAATATCATTTTTATCGATGACTAGATGAAGGGAAACCCAATCACAACGGTTTTGCTGCTGTATTTGAGAAAATAGAAAGCGTGATCCAGGCACTACCTCAAGACAACATGAAATTTGTCACTATAATGATAGACGATATCTCTTTTCTTCAAGTTGCTGCTAATGGCTCTTCAAATGATGTTTTAGACTTCCTGCACTATTGCTATACACTAACGTCAGAATATGTAAGATAGTATTAACTTGACTCTTTTTCAAATCAATTTCAATATTTTTTTTGTTCTTTATTTATCTGTTCCCATTACAGGGTTGTGCATTCATTGCACTTGACCATAAGGATATTTATGTGAATGAAGAGAAGCCAGCTATTATCTTAGAGATGGAGTACCTTGCTGACATTTTGGTCAAGGCTGAACCATTGGCCACTGGTTTGGCAAAAGACGTGCATGGACAGGTATGATTGTATCATTCTATATAACTAGTTCATGCTTAAGGTGGACCTATGATTCTAGATGTATTTAAAAAATTTAATGGAGTAAAAATAATCTTAATGAAAACAACCTCTCTTTGACTTCCATTTATAGAGATCAACACTTAAATTGGTGTGTAATACTTAGAAGAGATCAACACCCTAACTTCTGAACCTCTGACAAAACTGGCATTTTACATTTTGATTGAGTAAACTTTGCCACTGCTTTCCCTTAGTCAAGCATTACTTTCCCTTAGTCAAGCATGAAGCTAAGAACGAGTCCTTGTATTTAAACTTACAGTTCCTGTTTCCATGAAATTTCTCTTCAAGGGCATATCCTGAATGTACTGGCGGAATAGTGTTTTGCCACCCTTCCAACTTCACATTTTAATCAGTCATATTATCTATCATCAGTGGCATTGTTAATGCATGTTCTGGCCGCTACAAGATTAAGGAAAATGGAGAAAAAGAAGTTATGATTGTTTACCTTTCAATGTTCAAATATGTCGTAATTGTGATACTGCAACTGCAAACTGTTCATGCTTTTAGTTTGCACTAATTCTTTGGATTTATCTTATAGCAACCACTCTCTGTAGCAATGGATTGTTGATTAAGCCAGATCATATTAACTTCCCTTGACTTTGTTTTGTTGGTGATATTATTATGCAGTTAATGGTGTTGCATAAACAAACAGAACATGGCATTGCACCTGTTAAGATTCACAATTTTCACTACAAGATAAAGGAAAATAGCATCGAGTGTTTTTATCCTGGCACAAAAATCTAATGTTATCAAAATGCTTGTACCTGTGCAATCTTGAAAAGTGAGAATGATAGCACATCTTTTTTGTTGCAGTTTATTGCATTTGGAAAAATTGTTATCCTCAATTTTCAATTAGTAACCTTAATTTTAGCACAATCTTTTCAGACTCATTCAATAACATTTTACAGATTTAGTCTCCTCTCTTCTACCATAATATAATACCTTGAGAAAAAGGCTCTTTATTTTGGAGTGGCCCAAAGTTCCTTTTATCTGATAGTAATACTCTCAGAAATCAAAGACAGAAATCTCTATAGGTTTTTCTTTATACCTGAATCCAAAATTATATGTCCCACTAATTTTTTCGACATTTCACACCGCACAATAAATTATGTATGTTTATGTTACACACTATTTTTTCTAAAGTGTACTATAAACATACTATGAGAATGAAACTTTGGAACCACGGTTGTAATACTTTAGACATTTGATCAAACAATTTCTTCAACTCAATGTTCCTCTCTCTTAGAACTAAAACAGTGTCTTTATCATCAGCTAAATCAGTTTTCAATTTCTTCAGCAGAGATAAAGATCCTGATCTTTCTGACAAGGTTCCTCTCTTTTCTTAAACTCGTTTTCAGCATGTAACCTTGCAAGTTTATCCATTTCAAGCTCCTCTTGAAACTTTTGTCTCCCCATTTCAACGTTGTCTCTGAGTCCAACACTCACCAAAACAGCTTCAACGAGATCTGAGATCGTCATTTCTTCTTCTAAGTTATGAGGTTCCATCACATCTGTTCTAAATTCAGCTTCAACTCAATCAGGAATCACGTTGCTGGTTGGTCGAAGATGACCCGTGTTCGATTTTGGGTTGAATGGTCATCATAAGGCGTAAAAATGCAAACCTTGGTAGAAAAAATGAGTTTAGGTGAAAAACTGAAATGGTGCTTAAAAGCAGGAGAAATGAAGGGGAAAAAAAGTAATAAAATTCCAAGCTAAGGTAAAATCTCATCTGGAATAAGATTGAGTAATATCACCTTGAACAAGATTGAGTAGCTCACAAATAGTCCATTAAATCGAAGTATACAGAAGACTAAAACTATGGACATATCCCACTTATTGAAATAAGCTTTAATTAATTGTCACAAATCAAAATCAAACCTAGTTTCAAAATAATGTATTCATAGTACTGATTTAGTTTAAAAAATAGTTATTATACTAAATTTGAAAATTCCTAAGGTATCCCATATATTGCAGCAATGTCTTACCATGTGTAAACTCCGCGGTAATATGTGATATTTATAACCAAGTACGTGAAATTTAGATAGCAAATATATGTAAGTAAAAAATTCAGATAAAGACACCCTTTACCTAGTGGAATCAAAAGAGATATATAAGTACAAATTAAGTTGCTAATCGATTAATAATAGTAAAAACATAGTAATTTATGTGACAATGAAGACAACTCTCTTATGGTTACACTTACACCTCTAGTAACTATTTACACAAGCAGAGGTTTAAGGTATGATCACAAGTTCACAAGAAAAATATATTTTTACGACTATTTTTATAAGTTACTAGCGAAAAGACGGGTACACATGTGCTCGTCTTTTCGCTCTCTTTATTTTAATTAAAATTAAAAAATATATAAATGTTTGTTGCTTTCAAGTTATAAAAAATCAAACTAACCATGATTATCTATTTCAACGACACCGACAATAATACAATATAACAAAAAAAATATATAATCTAAATTCTTTTTTTAATGACACCAACAACAATTTTATTATAGAAAAAGTTGTTTAAGGGTATAATTGGAATGATGAAAAAGTAAGTATAAATATACTCATCTAGTTTGTTCCACTTTTTAAATGATAAAGAGAGAAAAAAACAAAAAATATTTGTTTTAATATTTAAATTTATTCTTATTTATTTGTTACATGTGTTATTTGTATTGAAAATTGAGGGTATTTTTGAAGAAAAAAAATCTAGCCCAAAAGTGCTGAAATGGGTAGTTTTTCTTATATATAGTATAGATTCCAAAGTATTGACTACATGTGTTATTTGTATTGAAAATTGAGGGTATTTTTGAAGAAAAAAAATCTAGCCCAAAAGTGCTGAAATGGATAGTTTTTCTTATATATAGTATAGATTCCAAAGTATTGACTATTGAGTCTTACTGGTGCGTATTTTCTTATTTCGTGTCTCCTTTCTTTTGCCTCCCTCTTTATTTTAGTATGCTCAATGGTAATTTCAATTGTTTTAATCTCTTTTTCATAATAAATTATAGAAATATCTCAAACAATTGCACAACAACAAATAACTTCTTGGTTTAAAATTAATCCAGTGAAAGAAGAGAATAAACAAAATCAACTTTACTATTCTTGCAAAGAATAAAACGCCAACAAACTCAAATAACTACTATTGACAACATTTCCATTTTTAAGTATCGTAAGATTCAAGATATATATAATTGTCTTCTTCATTCCTCCTTTCATACATTTAAGTATAAGTAAATATAACAACTACAAGATGAAGAACTTTTTTGGTTCAGCCTTAAGTAAATGTTTTCGTCGTGATGGAGTTGTACATGCCTTTGAAGTTGCAAGTGATATCTCACAATACACTTCATTAAAGACTTTAAGTTGTGAAAAATAGTAAAGAGAAATTTTACAATATGCTATACATTTTCTATGAGATTATCTCTTTGTATGCTATTGCGTGTTGTCATAATATGCAGGGTCGACCATTGACACAACTCTATGAAGTCGTGCCTTCAATTTTTTGAGGCCTCAAATATTTGATAGTTGGTCAATATGCCTCTTGGATTGCTCGCAAGCCCTTCAAATATTTCTCGATTGGTTTTTTATTGTGTAAACTACAATCAAGTTGTTCTTCTCGATCAACTATTTTAGAAAATGTGAGCAATTTAAGGGGTTTATTGAACATTGAACAATCATCCAAAATTTTCTAACAGTTAATTTATAATTGTTCAACTTACCCTTAATTTATATCTATTATGGATCATTTTTATATTAGGGAAGAGCCTCCAATTTGATTGGGACGACCCTGGTAACATGAATGAACAAATGAAAAAAATTTGCATCTTCTTTCTGATAAATTAAAATTCAACTCATAAGATTAAACATCTAAAACAAATTTAATGTCTCACATTATCACAATAAAAATTAGCGATGCCAAAAAAGAGTAAAACAAATTTGATCTAAATTTCCAATTAAAAAACATAAGTTTTTTTAACCATTATTGACACTTCAAACTACTTTTTCTGACAATATTTGCAAATGATATCTTAAAGCACACTTTACTAAAGAATTAACCGTGTAAAAATTAGAAAAAAGAAAGTTTATAATATAATATAAGTTTTCAGTGACATTGCCTCTTTATATGATATCGTGTGTTATCATAACATGATGAGATAATTTTCAAATATTCTCACCTTCTTTTGGATAAATGGAAAAAAATATGAAAAATAAAGCATATAAAACAAGTTTAGTGTCTCACATCATCACAAGAAGAAAAAAACTAATGATGCCAAATAAGGGCAAGAAAGAATTTGACCTAAATTTCTAGTAAAAAAGTCAAAGTTTCATAACCTTTGCTGACATATCAAACTCATTATTTTGACAATTAATTGCAAGTGATGTCTCATAGTACACTTCATTAAATAATTTCAGTTGTGAAAGTTAGTAAAAATAAAGTTTACAAATATGATATATATTTCCGGTGTCATTATATTTTTGTATGTTATTGCATGTTGTCATAACATGAAGGAAAAATCACAAAGACTCCCATCATCTTTTCGGCAAAAGTTATGGTGCATAAGGAAATCCTTATGCACCGTGCATAAACACTTTACAACCATCAGATCTAGTGTACACGTGTAATAATCTTAGACTTCTCAAACTACATCAAATCAAACTTCATTTGCTTCAAACATTTCTCTCACTAAAACATAAAGCTCTCTCCCTCTCTCTACAACTCAGATGAGTCTTCATCTCTTCCGGCCACACATGATGATTCCGGCGCGGTGGTCGCCGGCCAGAGGCGGCGGCGGCCCCGTGCCGGAGAACCAAACTCACCCTTTTTAAAAACTAAAGCTATTTTTCAACCTCCATTTTCGTTTTAAAGCCAAATCCAAACTCGGATCGCGCAAAAACACAACGAGAAGGAGTAGATCTAAAGATTAAAACCGGTTCGCTCATCTTCTTCCCTCGCGTTTTCTTCTTCTTCTTCGATCCAGTGGCGCTGTGTTGATTGCTATATGTTACTGTTTCGTCACTGTTTGTTTTCACGGTTTCAGATCTGAAGTTGTTACTGGATTCAAAATCTTTGTGATGTTAGAGGGATTTGTGGCTGGGAAACTGCTGGAAACAATTAAGTACATCTAATGGTTTTCCACAACAAAATGTTTTGGCATTCCGGTACAATGATGATGA
>Ga0315915_1009344_pt1 | contig 11177 bp, 9 predicted proteins | sample MpolbnodulesMG_FD_207738 | JGI IMG/M metagenome (GOLD analysis project Ga0315915, IMG submission 207738) | Medicago polymorpha root nodule microbial communities from Los Angeles, California, United States - branched nodules | ecosystem: Host-associated > Plants > Roots > Nodule | place: USA... | reverse complement strand
CATTGAAATCTTTCTTATAAATCCATTAAAATCTGTGTCATAAATCTTGAGTGTAAAAAGTCTTTTAAAAAAAGTCTTTTAAAATTTCACAGAATCAATACAATCTTACAAAGTCTTTTAAAATTTTAAAGACTTTTTTTACCAAAATAGTCTTTTAAAATCTTAATCGAATACACCCCCTTAATCTTCGTGAGTTTTGGTTTGGACCCATAAGGTTTTGTAATTTTCACTTTTTTAAATAAATTTCTTTCAATTGTGCTGCAAATGATTGATGCTCTGTCAGGGTGTCAATCTTGTTGGGATGTCATTTGAGCATGATTAGCTTTTGTTTGCTCTTAGTTCATCTAAAAAAGAAAAACAAGCAAAAAAATCACAAAATTTACTACCATATTACTACTATTATTTTTCAAGTTCAAATTATATTTTGGCAGTCTTAATCAAGTTTCATGGGATGCTTTATAGCTCCATTCCATATGTAGCATAAGGGATCGGTGATTGCAATTACTGATCAAATTTTGAACAAAAGAAAAATGTAATACACACACAATTTGATTAGTTATAAAAAGTACTACTTGATAACTAAACTTTTGATTCACAAGGAGTGTAACTCAAATTTTATGATACAGTTCCTCCATAACCCTTACAAGGTCTTGAAACGTGCTTCTATAGATAAATAAATTTAATTAAAGCTTGCAAATTCATTCCAAATACTTTGTCCCTTGTATGATTGCAAGATTACAATCTGGCCACCACTAATGTTATTTTGCAAAGAATGAATTAGGCCTAAAAAATATATGATATTCTTGCTTCAAGTTAACTTGTACAATGTATACTTGCACTAAGTCTTTCCATCTTAAAATACTCATATGGGAGACACCAATCACCAAGTGATGTAAGGGAGGTGGTGGTTTTTTTTTTTCCGGAAACATGTCTCATTGGCAAAAAATTGGGGATTGAAGAGCTCGTTTGCTACTCTGACCCGTTACCTTGTTTTAACATCATCAAAGACCCAACTCCCTGGTTTCATGTTTATGCCGTTTTGATTCAAAACGCGAAAGACTTGATTGAACAAAGTAATATTATTGTTTGTCACCCTCTTAGAGAGGGAAATCAATGTGCGAATTTCTTGGCCAAGCTTGAAGCCTCCTTAGATAATGACCAGGTTAACCATGCCTTCCTTCCAAATGGTCTCTTATATCCCCTGGAGATGGATGCAACTAGGACTTTCTTTCGTAGAGAGTAGTTTGTAACTGTTTTTTCTTTTCTTTTCTTTTTTTATGTTCTTTTCTCTTTGTTTCTTTAGCATTGTAACGAAAAATAAAATTGCCCCTTTACATTTATGGAAGACTTTTATTCACAACTAGTACTGAAACTTTTATTGTAAATAGCAAAAACAAAAATGGTGCAATCTTTTATTTTGTCACCATTGATTCCTAGTTATTTTTTTCCTAACAATTGAAATGAATACTATAAAATAGCACTTCCATCTTTCTTCTTCAATCATAATTTTTTCTCATTTTCTGTACATTGTGCCACGTTTTCATTTGAACATCATGTAATGCATCAACAAAGCTTAATAATTAAATAGGTCAATGATAATCAAGATTTAATAAAATGGTTTATAGATGAGTAATTGGACAACATAGTCATTCATAAACCCTTAAATGCATAAACACCGATATGGCTATGAAACTGTCATAGAAATCTATGGTACCCAGAACCAAAAGAAGGGGAACAAAATGCAGAAAAAAAAAAGTGTACTTAGACAGAAAGAGTTCCTGAATCTGATTTCTGTAGAAATGAAAACCGAAATCCACAAAAGTTGAGTACATAAGAGTTCAGCTTCCTTCGGATATGAGCGACACTGCGACAGCGGCATCCCATGCTGGTGCATCAGCTCTGTGCAGTCCTATTAACACCATGAATAGCTAATACAGAGCACAATTTCCCAACGGGTAATAAAACTATAAGAATAACAGCCACTCGTATTAATCTTTGGTTCATTCTAATATTAAGGAAAAAAAAAACCTCCAAGGGATTTTAAGAATTTTATATAACAACCTCCCATTATGTACGGATAGGCTCTCTAATTCCTAAATGAATTGTTAGTTTTCAGAAGTTAATTTATTATGTTTACAACATTTTGTGATTCCCGTGTGTAACATCCATGATTCCTGAATATCATTCTAGATAACAATGAATTGGATGAGTCTGATAGTCATGCTTCTCTTAAAATAGTTGTGAAGGATTTTAGGTTGTGCTTAGACAGCTTCATCCTCTCCATATTGAGAGAGGAAGGGGTGATAAACTATGCAAGTGATCTTGGAGGCATCGAATGACAATAAATTTACCAACTTAATGCTGACGTAATCAGTTCAAGACTCAGCAGGGTTCTCATCTGAGCTTATTGCAAATGAAATTATGTCGTTTTCATTCATGGTGAAGTTATTTTACACCGATGCTCAATCATAACTCTTCAATTTGTCGTATCATATTGATCGGTTTTAAATAAAACCAGACAGGTAACTGTTTGTTGTGATTTTGCTTTTCCAAAAAAAAAAATTGTAATTATTTCTTGTCTTCGTGAGCTGTGTTTGATTTTTAGTGTAAAACAATTTTATATTGAAGGTACACTACTGGGCACGTTTGATCGAGTAAAGGAAATGAACACTGCAGTTTTGTTTTTTGGTTACTAATTTCAGGGTATGATTCTTAAGTTGTATTACATGAGGAGCTTAATTTAAGTGAAGAGAAGATTACAAAACAACTAGAAGAGGTTGATGATGGTTAATGACAGCTGCAGTTAGTTAGGAAATTAGTTAGATTAGCTGTTTCTTGTTTCACAAGCTACTACACTATACGGTTGATCTAGCTTAGCTTACTATGAATCTTCACTCTTGTATATATACTTTGATCACTTCATTAAATGAAGGGAATCATTATTCAATTTTCATCTTGTTTGTGAAGTTTCCCTCTCAATTTCTTAACTCATAATAAATTGCATAGTTAGGAAGATAATCATGTAAATTCATCCTATCTAGACTTGTCACTTGTGTACCATTATTCATTGACACCAAAGAGGACATAAAAAAATAAGTAATTTAATGGTAAATTTAATATAGGTTACTATGTTCGATAAACGACTGAAAAGTTCATATTTGACACAAGAGAAACTATATGAGATACATTTAGGATAAAGGTTTGAAGGTAAAATATGAATCATAACAGGAAAAATAAATATAATAGAAAATGCATTCATTTTGCAGGATCAAGCATCAGACCATGTAATATCCAGCCCACCCCATTGATTCCTTGGGACACCTAAGGCTTTCCACACAGTCATTGAGGCATTAACAATGTTATTGGCACAAGGAGGTTGATAATCATGTTCTGCGTCACACCCCTTTGATGAGTCACATTCATCAACTACCATTGCAACCACACTTTGACCATTACCACTTATAGTGATGTTGTGAAGGCTACCTTCTCTTAGTATTGAACCATCCAGTGGAAAGTGCCACCGCATGCGTATCATCAGAATAATACTTGTTGTCACATGTTGAAGGGCAATTACCATCTCCACTTTTTTGAAACTGTTAAGAGTGAGATATTCCTTCGTGTGACTAGATACGGGCGGTGAACATTTGTATGTGTGATATTTTTTACCTGGCACACAACATAAGTCATCCTCATGCTTGAAATGCCCTGAAGGGCTTTTACCTTTAACTATACCATTAGGGTTACATTTTTGAGCTTCAATGTATAGACATTTTGTCAAGAAAAGGACTAATAGTAGAATGAATGTCTTTGAGAAGAAGCAAGTCATTGTGTGTGTGTGTATCTGTCTGTACTCCTTGTGTTGTTGTTGTTCTATATATATATATATATATATATATATATATATATATATATATATATTTCAACCATGACCCAGTTGAGATGGGGTCGCAAAATTGAATCTAACAACTATATATATCTATATTCTATATGTTACATAAGGAACTTGATAACAATCCACTTCAATTGACCTTTAACATAGTCTAAAAATTATCTATAAGCTTATGGATTTGATGCATATGAAAATTACAAATCTATAATTAATTTTGAGCATTGCTATTTTTATCATGTCAGTAGAAAATCCTTGTGTGATGTATAGGTAAACATGCATACATAGTTAAGTTTATTGAGAAACCTTTTAAATAGAAACTAAATCAGATAATTAAATATTTGCAGCTTGACTAAAGATTAATTATATGCACTTATCATTTTATCATGCCAGGATTACTATCAGAAAGCTACATAAAACACACTACCACACATTTTAGTGCAAGATAAAACAATCAAAATAAATTATTTCAATCACAACATGTGTGGAATTAATTAGAGTGAAACTCAGATATTTGCCTAAACATTTAAACTAAATGATTGCTATGCAGAAAGAACATAAACAAAATTGGTGATTGAAAGCCAAAAATGGGTGATACATAGGAGAAACCTTGTACACATATCCACCATTGTGCCTTGGAAAATGAGGTGTACAACACAAAATTAACAAAGACTCCAGAAGCAACAAAACTGATTGATCATGTTTCTCACACAAGCAATTGGAGTCTGGTCCTTTAACTTAGATTTACGTAAACAAAAGCAATTGAAATCTGCCTTCCAGCAGGCTTAATCGCAACAACACAGTAAACTGCAAAATTCAACAGACTTGAAGTTAGTTCCTAAACTCATGGATTTTAAGTTTCGATAGAAAATCAAAAAAAAAAAAAAAGAGGAATATGCTGGAGAGGGAAATGCAAAGTAAATATCAACTTAATATTGTAGTTATTCACAAATATGATCTTAAATGAGAGTCATAACATTGTATAGACGAAGGAAATGTACTAATGTTGGTTCTAAGGAATCAACTCACAAATAAGAACAAAAGTTGAACAAATTAAAGCAAATAATGGTAGCAGAATTTTATGGCTCATTTGCCATGTCAAAATTTTATGACTACAAACAACTTACTTGGGTTTGGCAAAATTAACACCGGCGCGTCGTCAACTTCTTTTTAAGCTCTTGAAAATTTTCTTCGCATTTCCTATCCCACACATATGTTGTCCTTTCCGAGTCAATCGTGTCACAAGTAACGCTATCTGCGAAGGTTCTTCGATGAACCTCCTATGGTACTCTACTTCTTTCCGCAACCATCGTGGGAGCCTCCCATTGCAAACACTGCATCCAGTTTATAAGGAGTAACTACTATCCCATTACTAGAAATCGCATGACCCAGGAAACTTACTTCTCGTAACCAACATTCGCACTTCGACATCTTAGCATTCCACCTATTCTCCTTTAATGTCTGCAACACAATCCGCAAACGTTTTGCATGCTCCTCATTTGATTCAGAGTACACCAAAATATCATCCTTGTATACTACGACAAACTGAGCTAAATACGAATGGAAAATATTGTTCATATACTCCATAAACACTCCTGGAGCGTTAGACAGTCCAAACAACATCACCGAATATTCATAATGGCCATACTGAACTCAGTCATGGGCAAATCCTCCGACTTTGCTTGAATCTGATGATATCTCGATCCCAATTCTATCTTACTAATAGCACAAGTGCCAACCAAATGATCCATCATATCATCAATCCTCTGATCTTCTTAAAAAGTGACAGTGACATCATGTTTGCGCTCGATCTGAGGTCGCGTATCACTTCTCCTAAATAAAAATCCTATATGCAATTTTTCTTCCTCCTTGCTTTCGTCCTTTAGAGAATGTGCTTCCATCAATCCCTTCTTAGTTGTTGCTCCTTCCTTAACCACTTCAATCATCTTCAAAGTTTCATTCCTAGGATTGTCAAGAGTTGTTCCATAGAATTCTGGTCTTTTCAAGTTTGCAAGTTGAGTCGACGTTTGTCCCATCTGCAACTCCAAGTTCTTAATAGCGGCCTCATTCATCTTCTTAATTTCTTCATGAGCATTGGACAATCCTTTGAGTTTACCATGTGTCACCTTCATTCTCTGAGTGATCATCTCTTCTAGATTTGCTCTTGGTTTCTGCTGCTGAGTTCCTTGAGGTGGGCGATTTGCTTTTCCTGGATGGAAGACATTGTTGATTTAGTAGGAGAAATTTGGGTGTTCTGCCCAACTGGGATTGTATGTGTTGGAATACGGGTTTCTATGTTTCCTGGAAAAGTACCCCATGTAAATCAACTTCTCTTATGACAACCCCAAACTTTCAGGTACCCCACTTTCATGAGCGTGCTCACAGAAGTCACGTGTCATTGTTGTAGATAGTTGGGCTACTTCTTGTGCATTGAATCATTTTGCAAGAGTTTCTAGTTGAACGATGAAAAGTTCTTTACTAGCAAGTAAATCATCGTGAGTGTTTAGTTCAATGATACATTTCTTCTTAGGGGAAATATCCTCCTTAGTGTGTGCACAATATTCATTCAGAGACATGTTTTCAATCAGCTCTCTGACCTCGTCAGCTTTCTTTATTTTCATGATTCCTTTTGCAGATGCGCCTAGTGTGAGTGTCTGACTTTAATCCCGTTGTGAATTCATGCAAGATGTGCATTTTTTAAAACTTGTGTGTGGGACACCTCTTCAACGGTAGCGTGAACCTTTCCAATGCGTCATATGGTAGTTTGCCTTCTTGTTTCTTAAAGCTGGAGATCTTGTTCTTTTGTGCAAAGTATTTCACATGCTTGCTTGAAGCTGGAGATCTCCTTCTTCCAGAAAGTGCATCAACTGAGCACGACAATCTTCTTAATCCTTACCTGATAATTGATTAGTTTTCAAATTAATCACCACACCGTTCTTGATGTCAAACACTACAGGGTTTACTTGTTGGAACCCAAGAGATACTATATCCAAGTTATCATGCCTCCCATAGTCTCCTACAGTTATGCAAGGATTTTCGTCTCTCATTTCTTACTCGTTTGATGAATAGTCTTAATTGGGTTGATCTTCATTTGATTTGTCCTTTCTTTTGAAAATATGGCAGCTCTTTGAAGTACTCGCTTAGTTTTGTCTATGTCTGGATCTAGCAGAAGATAACTTGTTTTGGTATCACGCATGAAACAAACTAAGCAAAGTTATTAGTAGGACAGAGTCAATTGGAATTTTTTTTGGATTTTTTTTTAATAAAACAAAAACAAAAAAATAATTTTTTTTAATAAAAAGTAATTTAAATTAACTTGTCGAAAATATCAACAATCCCTGACAACGACGCTAAAAACTTAATGGTCGAATTCAGACAAGTGTACCAAAATGTTTACCAAGTAATATAGTGTAAGTAGAGTATCGTATTCACATGGATTGTTGTTCAACTAGGCAATTCAAGTTACTTATTTAAAAACAAAAAACAGTAATTAAAAACAATAAAATAAAAGATAAAGACGGGTTTTGCAATTTGATAAGTTTGCTCAGAGCAATTGTTTAAAAGTAACCTGTTTTAATTAAAGAATGAATGTTAGCGGCGGTTAGGATTCTTTGAATTCCCTCTACTTATTTGATGGAATTAATTAATGGTCAAACATTCTTCATATATTGGGTTTTTGTCTTCTATTTAAGTGATGAGTTCGTGGAGTTTTATTCCCCTCCAGCTGTCGAGTTACAATCTTACACCAGATTTTATATGTGAGTCAATGTTTAGGGTCGTCAATCCTATAGGGGATGCACCTTCACACGTAGATGTACTTAGGGCTACTACTCTCTCAGAGGTAATTGAAACAAAGACTTAAATTAGGTTTCCTGAATTCTGAATGGTCCTAAGGAATCGTCATCTATGAATCTTATAAGTTCATCAACATTCTCTCCCTCTCGGTAGTTCTACAAACGGGAAGACTTATCTTGCCCACCTTACCAAGGATGAAAGAAGTATAAAGTTGCTATGCTAATTCGTTATCTTAATTACTTCCTTATTTGGGTAGGTTTTCACCAATATTAGGTATGTCAATTCCCTAAGTACCGTTATCTCATGGTCGATTCACTTCAGAAGAAATAAATAATTTTGCATAATAAAATTAAAAAGGATTCATAAAATAACTGAATAAAGAACTTAAATTAAATAATCCAACAAATAAAATAGAGGTTCACCTTAGAACTCTACCCTAATATATCTTAGTTACTCGTGGTAACTAAAGACAAATTACAAAAGAAATAAAACATGTCTTATAGACTTAGAGTGAGGATATAGACTTCTCCCTTGAAGCTCCTAGTGCTTGCCTTCCTCTTGAACCACTTTATTCGGAATGAAAAATTATTGATGAGAGAAGTTGTATTATAGGAAAAGTTTCCACCTGAGTTTGAGCCTTAAAACTGGGTTTTTTTCCACTTAAAAGTATAAAAAAACAGTTATTTCCCACATTTAGCATTTCCGGGGCGCATAGCCTGCACACCTCAGGAGCATATGTGTATTTTCACCATGCTTGGGCCACATAGATACAGTCAGGGGTGCCTGAGTGTTATTTTCCATGCCCATGGGGCTCGTCAGTGAATTTTCTTGCACGTAATCGTCTGTTTCTTCGTTCTTTCAGTGTTTTCTTCCATATAACTTATCTTGGGACTTGGAAAAAAAATTCCCCATCTTGTAAGTCTTCAGTAACCTCTTTAATTTTTGTTCTTTGTCTTCCCAAATCTTCAAGATGCTTTGTTTTGCTGATTTGCTTAATTTCTTCTTGAATTATATCAAAACACCCTAGAATTGCTATGTTTCGAGGAAACTAGAATTACATGACTCAAAATAAAAACATTACAAAATGTCCCGAAAACTATAGCCAAATGTGCTAAAACTTCTTTATCTTTGATCAAAACTAAATAAATATCACTAAAAAATATGCTAAAAATAGCGTAAGATGATCTATCATTAAAGACACACCATCAGATTAGCCGCTTGTACTCCTTGATTCAATTCTTTGACTTTTATCACCACTTCATCTCATTTGTTCTTAGATTGAGGCAGTCAAAATATTCGGTGAAAACTATGTTAAAAGGTTTGGCTTTTTTAGGAAAATTTTAGTGATCACGTGCAAGGTTTGATTCAAGAAATAGTTTTCAAAGGCTTATTTTTGTATTTTGTGTAAAAAAAGATCATCTCACATAGGAGAAAAAAGAGATTATCTTTTAGGAGAGAACAAAAGTTTAACTTGTTATTAGTTGTTTTATAAGAAACATTATTCAAAATTATCATTATATATTTAATACTTTGAAGTTGTCTATATATATATATATAGAGAGAGACACACACACACACACATATATACACACACACATATATATATATATATATATTATATACTAAAATGAAATAAAACATCCTCTTAAAAAATAATTAAATAACAAGTTTTGTTAATCTTACTTTACAAATGACAAATATTCATAAAATATGAAACCCAGGTTTACTTTTTGTGTGTTTTAGTTCTTTGATTTTTAGGGAAATGAACCTAGTAATTTGATATTCGGTTAAAATGTAAGTAAATCTTATTGTTCTACCTATGAATTGCATTTGGATGTTTCCTGTATAATTTTTTCGTAGGTGTAACTCATTTGAGTCCAATATTACTTTAGAGATTTACTTTCAAATAATATCCATTACATATTTGGCAATTAACCTTAGGGTGTGTTAATGGTTGAAGGTTTATGAGGGGAATGGAGGAGATGACTTAATTTTCTTTTTTAAATTACAGACACTAAAAAATAATTTTTAAAATAAATAAAGAGTTTTTGATGTATTATATGATCATTTATCATGTTTTTGTTGCAATCTTTTTAAAAGATTTTATAGTATCTGTAAAAAAAAATTGAAGAGGCTAAAATGGAATATATTAACACCACAAAATGTCCTTTCTAGCACAAGGTGTGCCAAGTAAAAACAGAAGAGTCTGAACAATATTTACAAACCGGGAAAAGAAAAAAAAACAACAAAAATTAAACCGAAAGAAATAACAAACTATTCGATGCCCAACATTACGAGGGGACTAAGCCACCAACTACGGTAATTGAGAGAGAACTGAGCAAATTTCTCCTTCAAACCACGAGAAAGAAAGTGACTTTATTTTGTCCACAATCCGCGTAATCGAGCATTCTTTAGCGTTCAAAATTCTGTTATTTCTTTCTTTCCATATTTCCCACACAGTAGCAAACCAAATGGCGATTAAAATAGTAAACCGCACCTGAGGTCCACCACCAAAACATAATTGAGTAAAATGGTCTGATACATATAGTGGGGCGGCGGTGGAAAGGCCAATCCAACGGAGAATACAATTCCAAACCGTATCAAAGTAAGAGCAATGTAAAATTAAATGATTAACAGTTTCCGTAGAGCCGCACCCAGTAGCACACAGACAAGAATCAGTATTAAGAACACTACGCCACACCAAGTTATATTTGGTTGGCAATCTATTCTGAAACAGACACCAAGCAAAAACCACAACCTTCAGAGGCACATTCTTTTGTCATAGCATCTTCACATCCACCGGAGCGACAGCAGGATGCTGAGCAGTCTGACAGTTGTAAGCACTACGAACAGTGTAAGCATTAGATTTTTCCAAATTCCATATCCATATGTCCTCCTTGTCAACCAGCAAAGTCACATTTTGAAGTAATAAACATAGTTCTCCCACCTACTCCTCTTCCCACGCAAACAACCACCGCCTCCACTTTCACGCCTCTCCATTCTCACCCCAACCCAACTGAAACAAATCAAACATCGACAGCCATTTATCCACCAACAACTCAAACAATCTGCTAAACCTTTCCCTAAAGGACAACCCACCCACCCACACATCCGACCAAAAATAAATATGTTTCCCATTCCTCACTAATCTACTGACATGAGTACTAAACCACGCTTCCCTACACAAGGCAGCAATGGCACGCCAGCAAGCCGAGGTTGTCCTCCCACCGTCCAACAACCTTCCTCCCTCCTCGCCAACAACACCCTATACCAAAAACTCTCCTTCTCAACCAACAACCTCCAACACCACATTCCTAATAAGTCAATATTAAACTCTCTAATTCTCCTTACCCCCGAACCACTAACCTCCTGACTACGACAAATAGAATTCCAGTCAACCCAAAATATTTTTTTATGGTCGTCATCCCCCCCCCAAAAAAAAAATATAAAATAGATTCAATAGAGGAGATGATACCTGAAGGAGCCTTGAAAAAAG
>Ga0315915_1009342_pt1 | contig 11179 bp, 4 predicted proteins | sample MpolbnodulesMG_FD_207738 | JGI IMG/M metagenome (GOLD analysis project Ga0315915, IMG submission 207738) | Medicago polymorpha root nodule microbial communities from Los Angeles, California, United States - branched nodules | ecosystem: Host-associated > Plants > Roots > Nodule | place: USA... | reverse complement strand
AAAAAACGGGCCGTCCCCCCCCCCCCCCCCCCCCCCGATTTTTGCTGTTTCTATATATAGTTACTATATGTGAACCTGATCTGTTTAATTCATTCAATTAACTAAAACATTTGGTTAGTTAATCAACATGGTCTGCATTAATTTTATGATATATGTTTAAAATTGTGTTTTATTAATAGAAAGTTGGATAGGGTGGGTACGAGGGGAAAAGTTTGTGTTTCTATCTTATCTTGCATATTACATTACATGGAAAAGAATAAGGATTAGCTGCAAAATTTATTAGAACTGAAATCTTTCTTGCTCACCAGTATTTATGATGTAATTTTGAGTGGCAGGTCTGCACTCAGCGATCATGGAAGCGTCCTTATGGTGTTGGTCTTCTAGTAGCTGGATTAGATGAATCAGGGGCTCACCTCTATTACAACTGCCCAAGCGGAAACTATTTTGAATATCAGGCATTTGCAATCGGTTCACGCTCACAAGCTGCAAAGACATATTTGGAACGCAAATTTAACAACTTCACAGCCTCCTCCCGGGAAGATCTGATCAAAGATGCACTCATTGCAACTAGGGAGTCCTTGCAAGGTGAAAAGCTCAGGAGCTCTGTATGCACCATTGCTGTGGTTGGAGTTGGTGAGCCATTCCACATTTTGGATCAGGAAACTGTTCAACAATTGATTGATACTTTTGAGATTGTGAGGGAGGAAGAAGCTGCACCTGCTGAACCTGAGGCTGCAGCTGAGCAGGATGCTGCCACGGATCAGGCTTCTGGTGCAGATCAAGGTGGTGCCGGAAACCAAGACCAAGGTGGTTCTCCAATGGACATTTGATAATTTAAGATCCAGTACTTGAGGTGTTAAAAACTGTTGTTATTTGAAAATGAATAGGTTTCATTTTGAGTGTGTCATGGGAGAAGATATCTCTTTGATGTATTTTCTTTGCTTATTCTTGTTTGTTTCTGAAATTCATCCATGGCTGATCATTGTGAACGTTTTAGTTGATAGACCTGAACCTACTATTTACAATTTTCTCTATGATACTATTTACTGAAATTCTGGATAAAAATGTTGAGTGAAGGGGTTGAGTCTTAATGTGCTGCCAATATTTCTTAATATCAACAATCAGGTATCCTTTGGTACATTGTGTCAATGTTTTCGTACACTGTTATTATATTGACACTGTTTGTTTGAATTGTTTTGAGGTAAGATTCACTAGCTATTTGAGGCGAGTCTTTATAATGGGGATGAGAGAACAAAACTATGGGTGTTTGAGTTGTGAATATTCATTACATGTCTGTTAGTTTTACCGTGCATGGTCTGTAAGTGCCACTAAGATTAAGTTTGTGGTGAGGAGTTTCCAGTTCCAGCAGTCTATGTTAGGACATACTTAACTTGGTATTGTTACCATTGCAGGCCATTTTAAAGAATAAAGAAAATGAAATTCGAGTTTAATTAGCAAATCCCATTGTAATTCGTGAGATGATTATATTAACAATGTTAAATTAGAACTTAACTTGCATGATAACCTCATTCAACTTAGGTAATTTGCTCAAGGTCTTATGTTTGATTCTCCTTGATGTCAATTTAGGTGACTTAGCTTCAAATAAATAAATAAAACTTGGTTTATTTGCTCAATTAATAGTAAAGAAAATTGAAGCAACCACGAACTTGGTGGTATTTTACATTTAGCAGTAATTGCAAATCTTACTGTAATCAAATCAAGGTCAAATATAGTGTACTTGTAACTTGTAAGTTTCCATGAAAATGTCTATACTTCCAAGATTGGATTGAAACAACAACTGGCAATTGATTTAATGGTAAAGAGGCGACTCGTAAAGGAAGACTGCAAAGGAGGGAACAAATTTCTACGATTAGACTTATTAATTTGTACGTCCACTGCCAATTATCTAATGTCACTTCACCAAGAGAACGAATAACAGACCCACCACTGCATGCCCCCACATTGCAGCATTCTTCAAGTGATAAACCTTTGACAACTACATACAAAAATAGGTCCCCTGCTCCTGTAGCATCAATTGCCTCCGCTTCTCCTATCGCTGGAACGCATACAATCTGACATGGTAGTGCACCATGGTCTCGAATTCTCTGCAGTCATAAGAGCATGCAAATCGGTTGTTCTATGAAGATCAGAAACAACCGAGATATTCAGCTTGAAATATGAGTTTTCGTCCAATTATTATACAATAACCAAAATTTGTGGCTGCAGTGAATCCAATAAACACGGATCATTGATTCATTGCAGGGCTCGTATTTGAGAAAGTTCACTAGTATGATCAACATCTACTCAGATTAGGAGGCAAGATCTTCAAAACAAAGTCTTATGAGCTTACTTGTCAAAAAAAATAAAGTCCTATGAGCGTAAATCAAACCTATTATTTGGTCTAGTTGATCGTGGTTCCATCTAAAAATGAAAGTTTGGCTAATGAATATAGAGTATTACACTTATGATGATATTCTTTTAGAACTTCAAAAATTGAATATCGAGTGTAATACTTAGCAAAATACTTGGCTAATGAATACGGTACACCAAACTAATTATACACCTTACAAGAAAAATTGAATATGGATTGTGATTTACTATAATCTTTGTGATACTATCACATTTCTGTTGTTTTTCCTGCACTGATGCTAATTTACATTGTTAATGATTCGAAAATTTCGGAGTATTTAGCCAACATCAACTTCCCTGCTTTAAATTGTGCATCTACATGTTATGCTATTATAGGACCTAATGTTACTGCAGCCCAAAAACTCTACAGCAGCTACTGAATCAGTATTGACTACTGTGAAATATTATTACTCCCTCTGCCCTCAAATAATTGACATACTTGGTTTTTACATATATTTAAAAAATAAAAATGATTGGTTAATGTATAGACGAAGGAGAGAGAACAACATTTATACAAAAGTAAACTTATCACATGTTGGTCTATTTGTCATTACCATAAATACATAGTAGAAAATGTTGAATTGAAAGTGATGCAACTTGCAAGTAATGTTAGTTAAAGGGTAGAGTTGAAAAAAAGTAATTAATGTTGTATTGAAAATTGAAAAGATCAATTATTTTGGAACAAATTTTTATTGGCTTAAATATGATTTTCGTCCCTGTAAAAAAAAAATTTGAAAAACATCCCTGCAAAAAAAAATTTGTTTGAAAAAGGTCTCTGGCCCCACCAAAACGCTGAAGTGGCATGTTCTTGCCACGTGGCAGTTGCTGACTGTGCAACTTTTGCCACGTGGCCTGCCACATAATATTAAATTTAAAAAAATAAAAAAATCATAAAAAAAATTTATAATTTTTTCTGAATATATAATTTTTAAAAATTTAATTTTTTTAAATACGAAAAAAAATGGAAAATTATATAATTTTTTAAAATCTGATTATAAATTTTTGAAAATTAATATATATTTTTTAAATTGCATCATCTGAATATTTATAATTTTCGAAAACAAATTATAATTTTTTTTAAAAAATTCTAATTTCTTGTTCTTTTACGAAAATTTTAATTTTTAAAAAAAAATTCATTTTTTTTCCAAAAGTTATTTTCAGAAATTTAAGAATATATATAATATTAAAAAAAAGTAATTTTATTTTGAAAATTATACAAAAAATAAATTCAGAAAATTATTTTTTTTAAATTGTTTTTAAAATTTATTTCCATATTTTTTAATTTTAAAAATATTTTTTAAAATTTAATATTATGTGGCACGCCACGCCAGCACCACGTGCCAAAAGTTGCACAGTCAGCAACTGCCACGTGGCCAAAACCATGCCAAATCAACTGAATAGTGGGGCCAGGGACCTTTTTCAAACAATTTTTTTTTTTTTACAGGATGTATTTCAAAAAAAAAAAATTACAGGGACGAAAATCAAAACTGGCCCAAATTACAGAGACGATTATCATATTTAAACCATTTTTATTCAAATAGATCAATTATTTTGGGTTGGAGTGATTATATTATTTGACTACTGAATTACATGAATCCATTGTTTAAGCATATTATTTGACATACTATATACTAAAACCAATCAACACACCAAATATTCTTAAACAAACTATGATTTATTTGTTGTGAATTGATTTGGGTCAGTTCCCGCCTTTCATAAAGCAATTATTCAAGTAACTAATGACCAAAATAATATCTGGAACGTAAATATCATGATTAAACAAACATTCATGTGAAACTCACATGCATTGGATACATCAAACACTAAAGATCCTTCAGGGAACTTTCCTTTTCCAGAGCAGATAGCAACTACAAATATTGTGGAGCTATTATCTGGGACATGTTTGTTATTATTGGGAAGAAAAAACAATCCCTCTTCCATGAATTTGAACAAAACAAGTATATTGCTTGATGTCATTTCAAGATTTGAATTGAAAGACACTTTTCTTTAAAGATCTCATTGTGTGGAAACCTTTGTTTGTTTAGGTAGGACATTATCTGGAAGAATGAGTTCTGGAGGGATCTCACGAACAACGCCCAGCATTGAGTCATACTCCTCGTCTTTACGCGCAAACTTCTTTCGGAGCACCTTCTCAAACTCAATTTCATCAAAAGGCTTGGCATTTTCAGCTGCATGGACCTGTGCAAGGTTACTGTAATTGATGGCTGACTGGGAGATAAATGATATCTCTTCAGCAGTGAGCTTCCTCAAGAACTTTGCCGGATTGCCTGCCCAAACCTGCAAATATAGGCAATTTTGTGGTTACACTTACATATCATATCATTGATGATATACATTACAAGTATAAACAGCATTCAAGAATAGTTGCGTAGTTTTTGTGCAACTACGAGTCAAATATGCAGTCAATACAAAATTAGAAACAACATTAAGGAGGACTAACTTATCACTTAATGATAAATATTAATGTGCAAAGGTTGTTATATTTGAAACAAGAGAAGTGCTTATTTTTACAAACCCCCTCTTCCACGAATCAATTTACAAAGGCAGCAATGAAGGTGTAGTGGAATAATAACAACAACAAACAACAATAGGTAATAATAAGTTACACAATACACCGTGAATGGTCTACTTTTGTTGTTTCACACACCCACAAACAACAATCACATAGCCTTTTCTTCACCAGAGGCAGTCACCAACATGGATCGATCAACACCATAATTTCATATCATGTACTCAATGATTAGATCTTTAGTTTTAATGGTCTCCCTCTGCCTTTAGTTATAGGACTTTTTGTTAGCAACTAAGTAGTAAGAAAAGATAGGGTGCTGAAATTTTATGAAATCCATGAAGGAATCTCATCTTATTTCAGTTTGGATAATTGAAAAATTTGACCAGCGCGAGGAATTAAAGAATAGAATACAAAAGAAACCCACCTCTTCCTTAGCTTTTCCCAACATAATGGACTCCTTTATCTTCCCAGTTCTCACATGTTCTGTTAAGACTTAAGATAATAATAAGGGGAAATTACACCGACCTCCCTTCAAGTTTACTTAAATGACACACACCTCCCCTCTATTTACAAAAAACATTTACCTCCCCTTCTTATCTACGCCGTTTACCACCGTTAGAGCCTTTTGAGTTGTCTTCCTTTCTACAATTTAACTAGGCATCTTGCTTCTGAAATAACAGTGTATCTTTTTGCTTCTTTCATTTTCATCAATGTCTCCATATAATGAGCAAGTGACTGAGTGAGATATGAGAGGCTCACACAACAACTTGTTCTTGCTTCTTCTTTGTTCTTTTAAAGTTAGATATTTCTTTTTAGTTTGCTATGTTATGGATTTTGAAGATGAAAACAGAGGATGTTGGTGTGTCTCGTTTCTTCAACTATGAGGATGTGTTCTGTTAGCCACCGTTAGTGTTGAGGGGTGTATCATGTCACTTACTAAACAAATAAGGAAGGTATGTGTTTGTTTTGAAATAGAGGGGAAGTGTGTGTCATTTAAGCAAACTTGAAGGGAGGTCGGTGTAATTTTCTCTTAATTTATAATACAATCATACCCTATTCTTTATTGTTCCTACTCTCTCCGTCTCTTTTCTCGTGGGCTTCTTCCTATTGTATACTTGGGTAACTGGTGGTCTAACATTTTCCTCCTTACCGGTGCTTCAACACATCTTTATACATATCTAGATCAAATAAGATTCAACCATATTTTCTACAGCGATAGCAACCTCAGATTTTTATCGAATTGGTGTATTTCTTAATCTAAGCCTGTTTTGTCTCACATACAATTTTGCAAAGATGGGTTCTTGACAACAAGCATTTTTCATTGTAACAAAAACCATTCCCGCTTAATAAGGATAACATCTTCAGATCATAAAATAGTTCCAGTCTTGCAAACTGTCCATCCATGCTCTAAGTTTTACATCTATGGCCAGTTATATGGTTTCGATGTAATTAACCATAGTATGATAATTTCTAGATATATTCTTACAAACATAGAACTCTTTCACAGACAGATAATCCCGTTTCATTCTTGCTCGACACTGTTCCCACTCTCCCTCTCATTGCTTATGCACTTTTACCTCCTATTGTATACTTGGCCAACTGATGGCCCAATACTATCTCGCACTAGTGCTTCAACATGTCTTTTCCATTAAAACCAAAGTCACATAAGATGACATTCATCTATCTTCTCTACAGTTAGAACTACCTCAATTCTCTCTCTTGAATGTTTGTTATTCTAATCCTATTTTGTTTCACATACCATTTTGCAAAAACAGTTTTTTGACATCAAGCCTTTTCAATGAAGAACACTAATTTATGCCCACATATTAAGGATAACATATTCTTAAGCCTTGCAATCTGTCCACGACACGAGTCCATTTAAAGGTTTTCAATCTAATTAACCATAATATGGTAATTTACAAATATACTTGGAAACTTTAAGACTTTTAGAAGGGTAAATTAAAACTAAAAATATATATTTTATTGAGTATGAATCATACAAGGAAACACACAAATATACATATGTGATAATATACATACTATGGGACAAAGTCATCACTTGTTTATATCTTTATTGTAGATTATGAATTTGATAAATCTAACCATTGATTTGTATCATGCGATATTAACAAGATGACCAAGTATGCCAAAATGCAAATAAATCGATTTCAGTTTTTGTAAAATAAATCAAACATTCATATGAAAGTAATCTTATAAAATATAATATATTATACATCCAAAATAAAGGCTTCTAAAAGTATAAATTGGGTTTTAAATCTTATGAAATTGAATACACTTGATCTACTAGATAAACTTCATTTAAACAACTGAGTTTTGTTGAAATTATATTGAATAGATAAATCAAAGTAAATTTGGGAATACTTTTTTATGGAGTATTTGGATTCACACACACAAATGCAAAATAAAATTTATAAATAAATGAAGCCAAAATATAATACTGGAAAGAAAAATATCTAGTAGAATATTCCTAACTCATATTATATTGTATGGTTATAATTCCAATTTCCAACAAAATTATCCTAAAGCTATGTAAATAAATCAATAAAAACCAATTATTTTCACTCCTTTACCTAGATCTTTGATATTGTAATTAGTTAGTCCCAACCGAACACGCATATACCTGAACATGTACACACACATACCTCTCCGGATGGAATCCGTGAATTCTGTCTCACAAGGGCACCAGCAGCAACCATGGCATGTTTCTCAACAACAACACCATCCAGTAGTGTTGCACCCATACCAACAAAAGCCTCATCCTCAACAGTACAACCATGTAAGACCGCACTATGACCTGCCCATTGCAAATTTTAACAGCCGTTAAAGGAAAAATGTGAAATCACCATGATCAATGCAAAAATATTACTCACAGACTCACCTACAGTAACATTATCCCCAATAATAGTAGGCAACACCTTCCCACTTAAATTTGACTTCGCAACGTGCACCAAAGAGTTATCCTGAATGTTCGTTCCACTTCCAACACTGATGTTGTTCACATCACCTAAGCATAAAGTGAAGTTTGAACATGATTATGATTCATATCTACAAAATAGAGACTGTGATAAAAAAAAAATCACAATTAAATTACATGAGAAGATCAGAGAAATAAACTTTGTATTGGACAGTTTTTTTTTTTTAATGTTTTTGGAATCAGGGTGACCCCGGTAGTTGAAGAAAATGCCTTTAAAAAGTATTCCATGAATAAATCTGGTTACTCACTTTACTAAAGCACCAAATGATAAACCAGTCAAAAGTTTAATGCCTGATTGGTAGAGTGAAAGAGCGTACCTCTCATGACACATCCATACCAAATGGATGATCCTCTGCCAATGTGAACATCACCGATGACAGAGGCACTTGGGGCAATAAATGCATCTTTATCAACAACAGGAGCCTTATCAAATATGTTCATCAAAGTTCGATGCCTAGACACTAAAAACAATAACAAAGAGGATTACTTGATATGTTTTAATTTTCATGGCATAAATGAAAATCAAGTAAAGACAGCCCATTAAACCATTTTTCCACCAGTTAAATGATAGAGTTATTAGCTAGCAAAAATAATACTACTACAAATTATAGAAGATTTCATAACATCGACAAATGAGAAGAAACAAACAAACTATAAACACGACGAAGTCCTAACAAGATAATGACCAAACAATTTCATACATGGCTATTGACATACCATTTCAATTCCAATTGCATCAATCAACACTATTTGAAAGTAAACCCAACCAATACATTCTCAACAAAGAAGGAACTACTTACTGCATTGCTGAATTTAAGCACTGCAGGCCTGTGAGAAAAAGATTGAGGGTTGTTTGTAATTCTCACAGTTGAAACACTTAAGGATAAAAATCAAGATGTTTAATGTGACTTCGACCCTTTCATTCAAACATTCAACTCTTTAATTCTATGATGCAAAAATAACTACACTTTCATCTTCTGTTTTCTTCGCAAGATTCAATACCAACAAATCATTTTCTCTATTCAACCTAAAGTCCATATGAAAGCATGACTTTTTCATCTTCAAGTTGTTAATATTGGAAGGTTTAAAAGTTCATAGCATATTTTTCTACATCCAATCAGACCTAAATCTACAAACTATTTTTAAAAGAAATATCTAAGATGTGTATTGTTAGTTTGAATTTTTAGAATTGCAATCATATTTACTATGTTCTATGATGTATTCAAGCATGTCTACATACAATTTATCCTATGTTTTTGAAGAATAGCCATTTCATATCACAATTGTATCTTATACTCACATCATATCTGTACATAATTACTCCATTCTCCAGCCATAAATCTTCGTCAAACATGGTTCACCAATACCAGATGTTCAACAACAACCAAGCTTTATCCCTCTAAATGAGGTTGGTGGCATGTCCCAAACAACACCGTTTTTCTACCATAAAGAGAATGGAAACTCAACATTACCCCAAAAAAAAAAAAAATGATTTAGCATTATACAAAACAGGACCTCTCAGTAATTTTCCCTAGGAGTATCAACTATACCACGATCTTACATAAATTCTCCAGAATCTTAATATGTTGTTTCACATGTAATCCACTATATGCTTCTACTAATTCCCATTTATTTCAATCATTTTCCCACTACACTGCAATCATAAACTATGAAACACGACACTGACACGTCAACACCGGTAGCAGACACCCTTTGAATCAGAATTGCAACAAAGATCATAAATTTACTATTTTTCTCAGTGCCCATTATTCCTCCGAGCTGCAAATATATAAAACACAAGTACTAATTCATAAAAATCTAAAATTTATAAAACCCACATTTTAATATATGATTACATAAATAAAAACAGATTAGAGGATTGATCTTAAGACATAGAGAAACGGTAATTACGGAAAATGGATCTAAGAAGAGAAAAGTGACTAACGCTGTTCTTGGAAGTAGTAGTTTCCTTGGAGGCGAGAACCGAGACGATCAATGGCTTGTCCAGTTTCTCGAATCCAAAATCCAACGCCGTATATTGCTCTTCCTAGGGTTCCCATTTCCGATGGAGAATTCGAATTTGGATTTCCTTAAGCGATTTTCAAGAATTTCTCAGTGGTGTGATGGATGGAAAATGTGAATGTGGAAGAAGGAAAATGGTGGTGAGTGGGAAGAAGGTAACACTGTAAGCTTCTGTGTTGCTTGTAGTAGCCTAGTATTTTCCGCTTATTCGGGAGGTCAATTTCGGGATTTGCTATTTAAAGATGTAATTTAAGTTGATTGATTTTAAATCAATGGTCAAGATTAATTAATATGTGTAAATATATATATGGTAAGTGTGAATTGTCTTATTTTTTGAGTTTTGAAAAATAGTTTTTAAACTATTATTTTTATCATAAATAAACTAAAATTCCTCCTTCACTGTCTCTGAAACAAAACATCTATCGAGTGAAGCCATCAAATCTCAATGTCGTACCGCTCTCTATTTCTCTCTCTCATCAAACGAAGGTAACACAATTTTCAATTTCCCAACTTTCTTCAGATTCAAATTATTGGGTATTTATAAATTCTTCCATTTTGCAGAAACACCGGCAATAATTACTATCACAATCATCGTTCAGAAAGATTTTTCTCTTCAGATGCTGTGAGTAGTGATTACGTGGAAGAAACTCCGAACTCTGCAGATGGTGATGATGATCTAAGGAGTAGAATCTTGAGGCTCAGACTCCCCAAAAGAAGTGCAACTAATGTTCTTCAAAAATGGGTTCTTCAAGGGAATTCTATTCCTGTTTCTGAGCTTCGTCATATTTCTAAACAGCTTAGAAGTACTCAGCGTTATAAACATGCTTTGGAGGTTTTTTCCTTTCTCCTAGCGTCTGTTTCGATTGACTTATTTTAGCTTATATATGAGACTAATTTGGTGAGCTTATGAAATGTCCATGAGTTGTTTTTAGCTTATTTTCATCACCTCTTTGTCATAACTTATCAAAATAGTTTGACTTTATTTGATCTTTTCCTATCAAAATAGTTTATATATAAGCACTTATGCTTGTTTGCATAAACATAATCAGCTTATAGCACAAACACTGATCACATATAAGCTCTATAGCACCTACACATCTAATCAAAGGTGTGTCGATGTCTGACACCAGCACGAAACCGACATATTTGATAACTGACTTATGTCATTTTCTTAAATTATTATCGTTGTCAATGTGTTAGCGTTCGCATCGTGTGTCCGATGT
>Ga0315915_1009341_pt1 | contig 11179 bp, 6 predicted proteins | sample MpolbnodulesMG_FD_207738 | JGI IMG/M metagenome (GOLD analysis project Ga0315915, IMG submission 207738) | Medicago polymorpha root nodule microbial communities from Los Angeles, California, United States - branched nodules | ecosystem: Host-associated > Plants > Roots > Nodule | place: USA... | reverse complement strand
TATACCATAATAATAATAGTATAAGAAGTCACGTTTTTCTTTTAATGGTAAATAATATATTAGATAAATAAGTAGAAGGTACTCCAACCAAATACATAAACATTCAAGAAACAAGATCAAAGAGGCAAAAGAAAAGGACAAAAAATGTCCAACAAATAAAAACAAACATACAATTATAATAATAATAATAATAATAATACAAATGAAAGGAAAACAACAATGGAGTCAACACAGCCACAAATAGCCAACATAAGATGAAAGAAGCAATCAACAGGAGCTTGACGAAAAAGGCACATAATAGTCCTACAATCCAAAAGTGAAGTCTCATGTTTACGATTTCAATGACGCCGGCGGTGAAAGGCTCTAAGAAGAGTTTTGGTAACTTGACGAAGTTTTCATATCATCAACCAAACAAATCCATACAAAATAAGCAGACCAACACATATCATTAACCTATAATTTTATCTTATCAAATGTTACATTGAATTTGACAGCTATATTTCAATATGCAACCTATATTTCACGAGATGGACTTTGCACGACGGAGGATGCACTCGTGAGAACATAAAATAAGTAAAGTCAAAAATAAATAATTAACTTTTGTTGGACGGAAGATAATTATTTTTTATTTTTGACAAAATTCGACAGGAAGATAATTATCAAAAGATTCATGCAATTTTATTTTAGAACAAAAAATCTTTTTTAGGAGTGAGAAGATAAGTGGACAATTTTGTAACAAAAAGCTTGTTTTATATCGTTGGATTAAAACAAATGAAATTATTTTTTTATCAAGAAATGATTTTTATTACAATAAACAAAATAGATTATGATATCTAAATTTAATCATTAGATTATTAAATATCAAAATTACTTTTATTTTATAAGGTTCCAAACAACGGGAATGGATTCTCTCCCATGAATTTTCCTCCAGTTTTCTCCTCTGAGCTAATCTGAGCCATTTATTTATTTTAGTGACAAATCAATGGCTATTATTAAAAAGAGTTAACTCACGTGACTTTTCTTTTTCCCTTTCCTCCCTTCCTCGTGAGTGAGACCACTTCCTCCCCCACAAACCCATCTCGACGGACGACAGACAGCAGGTGGAGTAGAGAGGCGGTGCACCACATCAGTGGTGGTGTTCTTCCTTCCTTTTCCATTTTTCATCTACCTTTCTTCAGCAAATTAAAGGAGAAAACTCATCAACCTTCAAAAAATTAATTTGAGTTTTATTGTTTTCTTGATTAAGAGAGAGCACAACACCAAGTGAGAGGAGATTCAATTTATGAGTTTCATAAAGAATTTGGCTTTAGTTTTTAGGAAAATTTATTGCTGGAAAATTGATTTCCATTGTTTGTCTATACCTCTACTTACAATTCTTCTTTTTCATTTTAGTTTAATTTTCGTTTCCTCTGTTTGCTTTAGTTTAGTTTTTGATTTTCACACATCAATTGGAATCTAATGGGTTGAAACTTGAAATGGGTTTGTGAGTTGTGATTGAGGAAGATGGTTTGTAATCTCGTGAGAAGGAAAGAAGGGAAGAAGACAAAAGCTGCCTGATTTAATTATTTTCATTAATAGCCATTGATGTGTCATTAAAACAAATGAATGGTTGAGATCAACTCACTGGAGAAAACAGGAGGAAAACTCACAGGAGAGAATCCATTCCCCCAAACAACCTTTTTACATAAGACAACCTTAGACCGCGTAACCACTAACCATATCCGGAACAAAATAACTTACGCACGCAGGAACGTTTCTTTCAGTTTGAAGCGATTCGATTAAGGCATGGAGGTTGTTTCACACCCTCTGTCCTGCTACTACACCACTGTAACCGCCAAAACCTTTAGGTCTTTTCCACAATTTCCCTCTTCGCCACATTTTCCTTTCTTATCTTTCCGCACCACCACTCTCTCTCATCGTCCTTCTCCTTTTCCTCTATCACCTGGTACTCTTTCTATTCTATTTATTTTCAATTCTCATATTCATTACCTGTTTCGATTCTAATATTTACTTCTTTTTTTTTTTGTAATTTTTTCTATAATCTTAATTTCATAATATATTTTTTGTATTAATGGCTTTCACAGTAGTTCTGTTTGCGACGCCAGAGAATCAATTGAGCAGCCTTGGGGAAGGGGAGGAGGGTACTCACACAAGTGATTCCGCACTTCAAGGTAACTACTTATGAATGAATGAGATTAATTTTTTAATGCTATAAGTACATTAGTTGAAATATTTTTGTATAATTTAGACAAAATCATGTCACATTTTCATTCATACACCAATCATAGCCATAACCAGTGATGTATGTTACTCACTCCAATTATAGGTCAATTGTAGAATCCTTGTGTTTTGAAGTGGAAATGGAACCACAGTAGTTTCGAAGTAACCAGCTCTCATGTAATTTTAAGTCTTTAATTCATATTCAGTTTGTTTTACGGTTAAGATTGTATGTAGTAGGTTTTACAGCTGCTAACAACCCAAATCCCTTGAAAACTTGGTCAGCTGACTTCTTGACTTACTGAATTTTATGTAATAATAATGTAAATGTTACCCCCACTTAGTGTTGTTAAATTGTGCTGCAGCATTTTAAAATAGCAGCTATGGTAGCGCTATGGAACTCTTTTATAGCATTTTAAAATAGCAGCTGTAGTAGCGCTATATCACTCTTGTATAGCAGATTTTGAACAAGACAGTGTGTGTTTTTACCATGATTGACAGATTCGCACTCAGTGCACGTGCATGTAAAACCCTTGTAGGGAGTCTGATGTGCATAATTTAAAGCAGCCCTTGACTTTCAGCTTTAAAATAAGTCGTCGTGACTGGAATATGCACTCATCAGTTACCAAATGTTTTTTTGTATCAACTTTTTTTTTTCCCAACTATGGGGAAGCACTTAAGGGTGTGTTTGGATTGAGTTTAGGAGGGGAATGGAAGGGAGGACTTACTTTTCTTTTTTAAATCACGAATGATATAAAATGTTTTTTTTTTAAATAAATAAAGTGTGATTGAAGTATTATATGTTATTATTTCAATTTTCTATAAAACATTTTATAGTGTCCGTAATTTAAAAAAAAAAAGAAGTAAGCACTCCCTTCACTTTGCCTCCTAAATCCTCCTTCCAAACACACCCTTAAGGAATGATATAGGCCACAACACCGAGTGACTACAGGGCAGTATCTTATTAACATTTTGTTGTTTGTAATTTTTTTCTATTCCAAATGATTGCCATTTATTTTCTAATTGAATAAGTAGATTTGCACATTGGTGTTATCACGAGGACTTCTTTAGATTCAAGTCATTTGGTACTTTCTTGCTTCTCTCTTCCTTTTGTATAAGCATATACTGCATCATAATGTATGGCGTGAATTAATTAGAGGATAGTCGCTAAAATCAATTCCGGATTAGTTTGTTTTGAAGTATCACTCGGCATTGTGTTGCAGATTTTTATTCTCTGAGGAAGGATGTTGAAATTGCATCACAGCGTGTCAAAGAGATTAGAGAATCATCTGGTCTACAATTATTGGAGCAAGAACTTGCCAAGTTGGAAGAGGAAGCATCTTGTAGCTCCTTTTGGGACGACCGAGCCAAAGCTCAACAGACTCTTTCGACATTGGCTGATGTCAAAGATAAGATAAAATTGCTCAATGAGTACAAAACTCAGGTTAGATATAATTCTGAATATTTTAGGAACAATTACATGAAGACCGACCGACATGCAGTAATATCTATACTAATAAATAAATGGGATTTCAAGTTTCATTGTTAACTTTTAAAGGCCTTAAGAACTGACCGTAAAGATTTAGAAACAAAAACTAATGAAGGTAATTTTGTAAAATTGACACAGAAGTTATTTATCTCCTGCTAATTAAGTGCAAGAAAGATAAAAAAATGATAAAAGCCAAAATGAAAATAGCCACCCGCAGACTTATAAACATGGCTATCAATGTTCACGATGCTTCCACGGTGTACAACAAATCTATTTCTCTTTTAAGGACTCGTGTTGTGTTGAGTGTCTCCACTTCTTCACTTGTACCAATCTAATCATGTGCCACTATGGCCTTCATTACAATGAATGTAGGTTGAGGATGCAGAAACAATAGTTATGCTGACGGAGGAAATGGAATCCGTTGATAAAGGGCTTTATGAAGAAGCTTCTAGTCTAATTAAAGAACTGAATAAGTCAATTGATCGGTTTGAGCTGACTCAACTTCTTTCTGGTCCTTACGACAAAGAAGGTGCTGTTATCTCTATTACAGCAGGTGCGGGAGGTACTGATGCACAGGTAAATAGCTATCCATGTACAGGTGTTACCATAATGAACTTGTTTTTTCATTCCTAGTTCTAGAGGTAAAAAATTTATTGTCTGATATATTATACAGGTAGAACGGAGGAACTTGTAAGTTGTATGCCAGGAAAAGCTAGAATTTATCTTCTTTTTTGCATCCTGAGTAAAAATTAACGCAGCTATATGTCACCTCTCTGTCTCAACATTTTTAAACTTCTCCAGGCTTTCTGAAATTTGTTCATAGCCACATGTGTACTGACAAGTAACTGTCACAAGCATTTAAATCGGGATGAGTGCACTTGTAGTATGTGGGAATGAGTTTGTTAAGCATTCAATATTCTGCCATTTCTAAAAAATAGTCATCTTTGAACCTTGCTATGCTGTTTTTTTTCCTTTCTCAAATAATAATATAGAGAGCCCGCACTGTGTAGTCTGAGAAGTTGCAACTTATCAATCTTTTGAGTTATTTTTTCTATTTGCGTTTTTCTTGGAATATGAGTACTTTGTGGTGATGCTGAGTATTCAATTTCAACTTACTATTTCCAGTGCAGGACTGGGCGGACATGCTTCTTAGGATGTATGTGAGATGGGGTGAGAAACAGAGATACAAAACCAGAGTGGTTGAGAAATCTCTTGGAGAAGAAGCTGGAATTAAATCTGCCACCATCGAAGTTGAAGGCCGTTATGCGTATGGGTATTTGTCTGGGGAGAAAGGAACACATCGCATTGTTCGACAATCCCCTTTTAATTCCAAAGGTCTTCGTCAGGTAACAACCGACTTTTTTTGCTAGCTGAATGTCAGATTGCTTGATCAGTTCCCAAAAAAACCCAATGAAAGTGCTGCTGTAGACTGCAATAACAATGATGTCCATTTATGAAGAAAAAAAATTCCTTTGAATGTGCTTAGTCATATGCCTTTGATTACAAATGTACAATATTTATTTTGAACTCCAATATTTGAATATTTGAACAGACAAGCTTTTCTGGTGTTGAAGTCATGCCTCTTCTTCCAGAAGAATCTCTGAATGTTGAAATTCCTGAAGAGGACCTGGAGATTAGTTTTTCAAGAGCAGGTGGAAAAGGAGGCCAGAATGTGAACAAGGTTGAAACTGCCGTACGAATTACACATATCCCAACTGGTGTCACTCTTCGCTGCACAGGTTCTTCTTTCTCCTTTGCTCTGTTTACATTATTTTGAAAGGGAGGCTTCACTCAGTTATTGACTATCTCTCTCTTCATAACCTTATCAAATCAATTTGAAGTGTGATTTATTGACCTTCTCTACAGGTCTCTGTTATGTTCGTTACATATGTTATTTTCTTCTTACTATGATTAGAAACCAATACTATAATTATTGCAACTGCCACCGTCACTACTCTAATCATTTGTAGAGTGTTATCGTTGCTTCTGTTTAAATTCACTTTTGTGATAAAATTTTGAGAGCCACTTCTTTTGTGTTAGTATGGATCTAATTTGGTTATCTATACTTTTAATTATAAGTTTTAACTCTAAACTGCAATTGTGCTTGTGCAGAGGAGAGATCCCAGCTAGCAAATAAGATAAAAGCTTTAAGTCGTTTGAAAGCGAAGCTGTTGGTGATAGCTGAAGAGCAACGTGCAACTGAATTTAAACAGATTCGAGGGGACGTAGTGAAGGCTGAATGGGGACAGCAAATAAGAAATTATGTCTTCCATCCATACAAACTAGTAAAGGATGTAAGAACAGGGCATGAAACACCAGATATCACCTCTGTTATGGATGGAGAATTGGATCCCTTCATCAAATCTTACCTCAAACACAAGTATAGTATGAGTATGACACTGTCTACAAGTGGGGTCAACTAATAGCTTCTTTGTCCTCCCATTCAATGGAGAGGATCTATACACACTGGAGGGGGAACGATATGGTTGTTGTGTCATGGGATAAATAAATTTTGCTAAAAAAATTATCATGTCTATTTGTTGTAATAATATATCAAAATTGATTGTCTCTTAGTTTTAATATTGATTAGCAGTGATAAAAAGTAAGTTGTGGTTGGTTGAAATTTTTTCACTAAATTTTAATTAATTTGCTCATAAGTTAAATTATTTCAAATTAATTTTTACTGGACCAATCATAAGGAAATAATTTTTCAATCATAACTTGTGTATTTAATGTTGTAAATGATTAAGGCTGCTGCTAACCCTGGTTAAGGAACAATAAATTAATGTATCATGTTTTAACTTCAATTAAATAGTTGATTTATTTCTCAATTAAATACACATCCATTAAATAGTAAAAACTTGTATTTAATGCTCTGTCAAATTTTCTTTCCTTTACATATCATTTCCATTCTTTTTCTTGTGATTTCAATTTCAGGAATTGTCCCATTACATCTCTGTATCCTTCGTTTCTTAACAAAAAAATTTCTTCCTATGAATTTGACTCAGGCAAATTTATTTTTTTTGTGAATCTTTTTTGTATCATTTTTTTCTTTCAAACAAATTCACGGAAAACCTATGGATAATTAATAACATATCCAATTAATATAGTCCAAAAAAATATAAAAGAAAGAGCGTACAAAAATAAATAAGAGCAGTACCAGTAGAAAAAAAAGTGTCAAGGAACTCAAGCCATGTAAAAAAAGTGTAAAAAGGAACTTGTAGAAAATGACGGGTCTTTTATGACTGTGTATTTTAAAGAGCATTGACCTTTTCTTATTATTTTAATTAGTTTACTTATATATCATTTAAATTGAGGTAAAACAAGTGAGATGCAATAATTTATTGCTCCTTAACCAGTGTCCCGGGAAATTGAATAACATTATCCAATGTTTAATTATTTATATTTTCAATACAAAATTTATTTTTATTTCCTTTTAGTATTTAATTCATTTAATATACATTAAGTCTTTAGTATAACATGTTTTACTAATGCTTTGTTTGTTTTCACGATAGAAGTGGTTGTAGATGTACAGTAGAAGCTGAGATTTTCAGCTTCATAAAACCACGTCAAAATTGCGGTGTAAACGTACATCCAAATAAATAGTAACTGGAGTATTCAATTTCTCTTTTCCTTCTTCTTTTTCATACTTTTTTGTCTTCCTTCATTGAGAATGCTTAATTTATTTTCATCTACTTTCTCTCTCTATCCCTCCCAAACACAAACACTAGACACAATTTTCTCTCTTCATTCATTGTGATCTCCCTCTCATCTGAGGACTAATCGTTTCTTAGTGACTAAATCAAAGTTGATAACATAGGTACAACAAAACCTTGATTTTAGGCGGTTATCTATAGATGTCAACCCTTGAATTTTAGTAGATTGAGATCCCAATGTATTTTAATCAAATAAAGGATGAATGCATAATTAAATATTCCCTCTGTTTCTAATTATAAGACTGTTTAAAAAAAATGTTTGTCCATGAATATAATACTATCTAGAAATTCTTAGATGTATTCGTTATTTTTTTTCCAACTATACACCTTATTAATACTATCAATTATCTTGGAATATGAAAAATCAACATTGAATGCATTTATGCATAAAGGACAATTTAGTAATAGTTGCACACGTTTCAAATAAATTTATTACTTCAACAATTTTTCTTAATACTCGTGATTTTTGTTAACTACTCCTATATTAAAAGACGGGAGGGATTACTTTCTTGTGCAGTTATCAAACAAGCTTACGTTCACTGAGCATTATCACTAAAAAATTAGTACAAACTAACCACGATAAAAAAGTCATCTCTTAATAGAGACTTATGAGATAGTCAAAAATCTAAATTTCTAGATCTTTGTTTTGAACTCCAAAAGCAACAGAAAATTGGAACAAAGGTCAAGGGAGCCAAAAATTTAAATGAACAAATTAAAAATTTAAATCTTCTAAACAACAGTTCTTCATGAAACAATTCATGCTAATGAACGACATACATACAAAATTTAAATCTTCTAAACGACATACATTTGTTGCATTTTTGTAACTCTTTCTTTTCTTGTTCTAATTTGTTTATTGTTTATGGATCTTCGTATTTAGGGGATGAAGATGTAGTAGCGGATTGTGGCTGAAATTTATGAGAGTGTGATGAAAATATATTGGAATAGTAAGGGTTGATGGGGGTTGTTGTCATTGTCTATAGTTTTTACTAAGAAACCATGTCATGTGTGTAGATATATCCTAGTGATTAAAATGCAAATTCATTTTTGCTCTATTTTATGATTGCATCTAATATCAGTTTATTCATGTTTTTGTTTGTTGAATTCAATCTATTAATGTTTAACATGATGTATGTTACAAACGAAAGATATAGATTCATTTAGGTGATGTTGAAGTTGGTATAGGATGTTTTTCTTGGTGTTGTGACAACTTCATATGTAAGTGTTATTATTAACTTTTAGGTGTTAAACACCTTGAAATTGTGAAGGTGGATAGTTTAGTGGGGCTTAAGTTAGCAAGGCGATAAAATGCATTGTAGGTGTTTGATAAAATGTTTGTGTACTTAACAATTATTAGATTTGATTGGTGTTTCATTATCTTCTGCTTGATGTGATCATTTTGATGAATGATTTTAAAAGCTTGACAATGAAATATGAGTGGGTGTATATGAAGGTGAGAAAAACACAAGAAGGGGGGTTGAATTGTGGTTTCTTTTTCTTCTTCTAAAACTGAATTCGTTGTTCAGAACCTGATAGAGTTCAGCTTCTGAAGTAGTGATCAGAGTCTAGTTGCAGTGGATAAGTAGAGAGAGAGAGAGAGAGATATATAGAGAGAGAGAGAGAAAGAGAGAAGAAAGACACGACGCAATTTATAGTGGTTCCTTCCACAATCCGGAAGTAGTACACTCTCCCTTGTACTTCCAAGGAGAATTCACTAAAAATAATCAATATCTAATTACAACTGCTCACTGCTCAAACTAGCAAGAGACTTCAAACTAGCTCAAGCACAGCTGCAAGAGATTTCCTATTGCTCAAGCACAACTGCAAAAGACTTCCTATGCTCAAGTTAAACACATTTTTGTTCCAACAATATCTTCTTTCTTATGTGCAAGTTTTTGCATGCATTTCAGTATTTTGTGCAGATTTGATGTCCATCTACCCAAATTTATAAACTTAATCTCTTAAGTAAATACATAATTATACAACTAAACTTTAAACATAAATGTATAAACTGAGTTAAAACTTTGTTAATAACAAATTGTTGTAGTGAGTTTATTCTGAGTATGAAATCTATATAAAAAAAACACATTGCTTACAAGTAAAGGTTAAAATTACATGCAACATCTTCTTTTTTTTTGAAAAATAATAATATATGCAACATCTTTTAGCTACATCTAATTGAATTGTTAAAGAAAAAACTACTTCTAATTGAAAAACGTTGCCTTTTAAGTTTAGGCTTTTAATATTGTCTACAATTCTATTTGGTCTAAATGTCTCACACTCATAAGAAAATATGTGGTGTGCTAACTACATCTCTTATAAATTTTACTATAATTAATCATTCACTACTACAGAAATGACATTTCACATCAGTTGAAATTGACTTTTCACATCGGGTGGCAACCGATGTCACTAAGGGTGAGGTTGTATGTCATTCACTTTTCACATCGGGTATGTAACCGTTGTGATATGTCGTAATCCACATCGGGCAAGAAGTCACTGATTTGATATGTGAGCCAATAGTCTGAAAACACAGGATTTCACATCAGGTGTACAATGGCAGCCGATGTCAAATAGGTGTAATTCACATCAGCAATAAATTTCACCGATGTGAATTTTAGTTACAGTTTGCTATGCACGAACAAATTTCACATCAGTTGGGTACACACTGATGTGAAATATTAAGTTTTGTTTTTTAAATTTTCTGCTTACAAGCTAGCCACTATACCAAATCAAATCTGCATTTTTTCTTTGAATTGACAAAATCTTATGCTCAAAACTCCAACCAGACTTCTAAAACAAACAAAACCTTCAAACAGTCTATGTCACCATCAAAACTCCAATCATACACAACGAACAAGAAAGGTTCATACATAAAAAAAAAAAATCATGCTATGTCACTAGCAGTATCAGAACACAATTAGAGATCGAATCAATAAAAATTATTATTAACAAACACAAAATAATAATAAAAGAGGTCATGCTTATAGCAAAAGCTTAATTTGTATATAAAAGCTTCATACAAAAATACCTATAGATCCATACATACTAAGGCTTAGTTCAAAAGATCACTAATGCTTCATACTTACTAACTTTACTAAACTATTTTATTATCGCACACCTCAACATAGCCTTTGCATAGCTTATCTAAAGGTAAATCAACTCTTTGAGACGTGAAGTGGCCCAATCATCATTTCCTGCATGAATTAAATAACAAGAGGAATATAGTTAAAATCCTACTTGCATTTCTTCCATCTAAATTGTGGTATTTATTACCATAATGAGATGATATGCTACAATAAGAAATTGAAATTGTGTAGAATTGTTAATGCATTATATTGAACCATATATTACTTTACTTTCCATGTTGCTTTCATTTTTAATAAAATCTAGACATATATACACTGTTATTCATTATACCAAACACAAATGAAAGAGGAACTCATTCAACTCATTCAATTATAGAAAAAGTAATTAAACAAAAGTCATGCATATATATAGAAAAGAAAAAGGACAACCTTCTCATCCAATTATCATGTTAGCAAATAAATATATTCCTCTATTAAGTATACATCTGTGTACACATTCAGAATATCAATGGAAAAAACCAATCATTTCCTTTGCATAGAACAATGACTACAAATCACCTAGATAAGACAATGAAAGACCAATTGGTTTCATTCATCTGCAACATCTTCAATTGGAAGCTCATTCAAAGACAATGTTTTTGAGTGTTTGGTGTAGTCCTAAAACCTAA
>Ga0315915_1009340_pt1 | contig 11180 bp, 6 predicted proteins | sample MpolbnodulesMG_FD_207738 | JGI IMG/M metagenome (GOLD analysis project Ga0315915, IMG submission 207738) | Medicago polymorpha root nodule microbial communities from Los Angeles, California, United States - branched nodules | ecosystem: Host-associated > Plants > Roots > Nodule | place: USA... | reverse complement strand
AGAAAAAACAATTAAATAAAGATTCAATAGAGGAGATGATACCTGCTGGAGCTTTGAAGAAAGAAAGTGCATAAACAGGCAGAGATGACAGGACAGATTTCAATAAGATCAAGCGGCCGCCAAAAGAGAGATGCTTCGAACTCCAACCCGACAGTTTAGCTTTAATACGATTCAGCACCGGTTCCCAAAAAGATAAGCGACGAGAAGTACCACCAATAGGCATCCCCAAATACACGAAAGGTATAGACCCCACCTTGCAACTCAAAACCATAGCTGCCTCCGCTAACCAAGAAGACGCAACATTCACCCCAACCAAATAACTCTTGGAAAAATTCACCTTTAAGCCGGACAAAGATTGAAACAAAAGCAGAGAAGCACGCATAGCCCGAACATTAGCTCAAGATTTGTTACCCACAATGAGAGTATCATCCGCGAATTGGAGGTGGGTCACAAATGTCTCAGCGTTACGACCCACCTGATAGCCCGAAAACAGGTTGTTCCTGGACAATGACTCCATCAACACGTGAAACCCCTCCGCTGCTAAGAGAAACAGAAACGGCGACAAAGGGTCTCCTTGCCTCAAACCCCTCCCCAAGGGGAATTCATCCGTAGGTGACCCGTTTACTAAAACCGAGGCCTTGGTTGTTCCAACACATTCGTTAATCCACTTACGCCAGAGGGGCGGAAAACCCATTTTATTCATCACCTCATCCAGGTAACCCCAATCAACCGTGTCATACGCCTTTTCAAAATCCACCTTAAACAGAAGCAACTCTTTGCATAGCTTACTCGCATCATCAACAATCTCGTTAGCCACCAAAACGCCATCGAGAATTTGACGTCCTTTTATGAAGGCCGAATGGGAATCTGAGATGACAAGACCCATTACCGAGCGAAGTCTATTTGCGAGAACCTTGGCCAAAATTTTATACAAACTACCCACCAACGAAATAGGGCGGAAATCGTTCAGGCGATGGGGGTTGTCGACCTTAGGAATCAGGGCTATAAAAGTGCTATTAATCCCTTTAGATAATCAACCATTACGATGAAACTCCACCAGAAAGCGCATCACATCTGTCTTCAACATGTCCCAAAAGTCCTTTATGAAGCCGAAGGTAATTCCGTCTGGTCCAGGACATTTAAAACTGTCAACGTCCCAAACAGTCGTCTTAACTTCCTCCATCGTAAAAGGCCGCACCAGACTCGCCCCTTCGTGGTCTGGTAGTGTAAGAAAGTCTAAACCCTCCATACTTGGGCAATCGATCAGAGCTGGTTGAAACTGCGTCTGAAAATGATTAAACACCGCGTTACGAACATTCTCCACTCCCTCAACGAGGGCCCCATTTACCTGAATGAACGGGATGGCATTCCTACTCCTTCTGCTAGACATGATTCGATGAAAAAACTTGGAATTGGCATCTCCTTCTTTCAACCAAAGAGCTCTAGACTGTTGCCAACTAATACTAGCACTGACTCGGGCGAGAGAGAACATCTCCTCGGACATCCCATGTAGCTCTAAAATTTCCTCATCCGATAAAACCTCTGACTCCCCTTTCAAATCCAACGACGCTATGTTATTCTTCAGAGAAGAAAGACGAGCTGGAATATTCTGAGCATGCCGTTGGTGCCAATCTTTGAGAGCCATCTTCAGCGACTTCAACTTTTCTTTCAAGACAAAGCTTCCCCACCCACTTATCTGTAAAGACCTCCAAGTATCCCGCACGAAAGAATCATGGGCAAACAATTGCCGGAGATGCTATGCTAGATATTGTGTTTTTATGTGATATTTTGATTCTAATTTAATTGCTTTGTTTAAAAAAAAAATCAATTTTGATTCTAATTTAATTGCTTTATTTAAAATAAAAAAATCAATAAGCTAGATAAAGTTCTGCAAACTAATTCGTCCAATTTCATGCATGTAGTTTGTTGCGCCATTTGAGATAAAAAATGCAATTAAACCTAACAATATCCTTTGGTATCTAAGAATTCAAATGTTTTTTGTAACTCAAGGTTGCACCATCTTCCGGCTAGCATCTCACAATGGAGCAATTTTTGTTTGGTCACAACCCCAAATCAATTTTTTTTAGCGCACACCCATAAATATAAAAATTAAAGGAGAAATGATTAATTAAGTCATATTATTTAATTCTTTTCTCTTTTAATTCTTTTTATTCGTGAGTATGTTAAAATAAACTTGATTTGGAATTGTGTCCAAGTTAGAATTGTTCCTAAGAATGCTTCTAATGAATAAGATTCTTATATATTCATCGGAAGGAACACAATGATTACAACACGTTAGAGGATACTTATAATATGCTGTTTTGAGTGCCAAAATTATTATCTAGAGAATAAATTTTAAAATTCTAATAATCGAACATAAATGGTTGGAATTTTTAAATGCTCTAGGTCTAAAATTTTAAACTATTCTCTCTTTTTAAATGTCTAGATCCGTCCCTGTTTGTAGCATAGGTAATACTAAGCTATTCTAAAAAAATTGTTGTTACAACAAAATATACAATTTACTAACTTTTTTACTGTTATTATAATAACTATATTTTATGTTTGCTATAAAGAACTTTTTTTTTTTTTAACAACACTAGCAATAAACCTGTGCTAAGCACGGGTTGGACGTCGAAGTAGGGGTCATACGTCAAAGCGAATTGCAATGTTATATACATTAAGAAAATAGAAAAAAGATTAACGATAAAGATGACATTAATGATAAAGAAAATTGCTAAACTGCACGACGTGTATTTGTCGTGCTATCCGCACGACTTTGTTTTCCACCGGGACACAATTTCTGATTTTTTTTTATTTTAATTAAAATTTATTTAAACAATGAAAATGTGCCACGTATGTGTCAGGTGGTTCATGGGGCATATAGTGTCGTGTGCTTTAGCATTGCTCAATGATAAAAGGGCAAATAACATTGACCTTCTTTGAGATTTTGTTAAACAACACAAGCACAATGTCTAATTTTATCCAATTTCATTTCAATAACCTTCCAAATACTCAATTCAATTTCAGTCATATTGGATTAATATATCTTGTTTATGTTTTCTCTTTTGGCAATAAGTTGAATGAGATTGTTTTCTCGCAATGGAGAAACAATAACAATTGTTTTTACCAACAAATAGAATTAAACATCAACAATTAAAGAAGAGACTAAAAGAGAATATGGAGATGGATGGATGTTGTGGTTGACTAATGAAAAGGAAATAATCTTCGATATATCTGTTTTATTGAATTAGAGTTTAAAAATTAAATTAATCACGTTGACAAAGGAACAGTGAGTGATCTCTTTAGTTTGAAAAAATCACCAAGGTCTTAAATTTGGTTGGAGACTAACTCATCTCTAGTTCAGGCTTTTAAGAAATCTTCTTTGACGTTATGTCCCTTGAAAAATAGACGGGATAATTACAACATTCTGATTAGACAAATTAACATAATGATCACTCATATGTATATGAGAGGAAACCATTGTGCTGGCAGAATGGCTAATGTAGGGCTATTTGAACTTTTATATAATTTAGTTAGATTTGTCCTCCTTTATTAGAGAGCCTTATGTGAGGAATCTTATGAGATTGCCTAATTGTGGTATTTGTCTGGTTTGGGGAGGTTTTGGCCTAGTCCCCCTTCTTTTTTTTTTCTCTCTCTCTCTCTCTCTCTCTCTCTCTCTCTCTCTCTCTCTCTCTCTCTCTCTCTCTCTCTCTCTCTCTCTCTCTCTCTCTCTCATCTAGGTTACATTTTGAGGTTGTATCTCTTTGCTACTCCTCCTTTTTGGGAAAAAAATTGGAATAAAAAATGGTTAAAAAAAATGGAATTAACAAAGCTTAAACCGTGTTAAGTTATAACGGAAGAGCTTGTCATTTTGATAACCAAATAAGGGAGATTAATGTTTTGTTATTAAAATAGTGGGGGTGCTTGTGTTATTTAACAAGACCTTAAGGGAGGTTAATGTAATTTCTCCATGATTTTTTTTGAATGAAATTTGCTCACGATAAAATCATTGAAATAGTTTTTATTAAATATTATAAAGTGGTAGAAAAAAATATGTTAAAATATTATAAATAATCAAGATTTTGTTAATGATAAAAATCTTGCTACGAGTCCCGTGTATGAACTGTACAACTATATTATTTAATGACTCATTGATAATTTATTCAATATTTTTAATAGTTATACTTCTAAAGTCTATAATAATTAACAATCTTAATCAATGATTTTTTTTTTGGTACAATGAAAAATATTATTTTATAATATGATATTAAGATAAACTAAAAGCAAAGATAAATTATCTATACAAAAGAATCAATCTTGAAAATGTGAAATTTTATGAAAAATAGTTTTTTTATGAAAAATAGTTGTATGGTTGTAATAAATATTAATTCCGTCTATAATCTATAAGTGGCAAATATTTTGTAATTTTCTCAAAGTTATGTTATTTTATAATTTGAGGTTGTTTTTAGATTTATTGTTGATCCTGGTTTTTTTTTTTAATTATAACAAACAAACAATACAATGATCTTTAAAGTGATTTTTTTAAAAGTTATTACAAACCTCGCAGAGCCGTTTGTTATGAAATAAAATAAAAATATTTTTGACATTCAATAATATATAGATTTTGCTTAGAGATTTTACAAAAAAAAAAATAGAATCTATTTTGTTCTTTTAAAAAAAACTTTTGTACTTGTTTATTATAATAAAATTATTTTTATAAAAAATAATTTAAATTGTTTAGATACAACAACATAAAAGAAACTTTTTGTTACTAAATCACATCAATCTTTTGAAAGTTATTTTCTCTTTCGTCTAAATAGGATTTTTCTTACAAAAGACATAAAAGGGTAAATATATGTTGAGGTGTCAAAAGATTAAGATGGGGCAAAATTGTATTTTTGTTGATCATTAACTTCCGTAGTTCTTATAGAGAATAGATTGTTTTAAACTCTTTGGATAATTAGAAGTTGAATTATAGGAAAACTTGTTCAGATTGGAATTAAGATTAAATTTGTTTATTCTTTTGAAAAAAGATTAAGTAAGTGTGTTTTATCGAGTGAGTTTGTTTTAAGAGAGAAAAAAATAGGGGGAGGTTGAAGTAAAAGAAACAAAAAGATATAATTTTGATGACGTGTCAAAATATTAAGAAGAAGTAAAATTATATTTTTAGTAGACATTAAGTTTCATAATTAGATAATAGCTTCTAGTTTTCCACATCTTCTAAAACCCAAAAAGGAATTTGAGGTTGTTAAGTCTAATTAAAATATTCCCTTAAAAAAATGTCTAATTAAAAGATAAGAGAAATATAAATTGAAGTGTTTGAAAATGGTTAGTGTAACAATATTATGACATAAAAATAAATTAATAAACTTATAAGATTTTATTATTATTTTTTTTTATAAAAGTAATGATGTGCAAAGTCATCACCAGATAAACATTATTTTTCAATCTAAGTATTAAAGTTATTCTTATATGTGGTGGCGTTGAAAAAAAAAGGATGTGTATGAATTGGATGTCAGGATGATATCTTCAAAAATTAAAAAAAGAAGAAGACAAACTAAATAATACTCTTAGTTGCCTTACCACCATCATCTTAGATTATAGAAGCAAAGTCCACGACGCGGTGGGCACTCGCTACAATGATTTTATTATGTGGTTAAAGGAGGTTCTGTTAAAAATATTGTTGCTTTGGAATCGAAATTCTACTAAACATAATTTAGTGAGATGTTACGTTCTTACCATTAACGATCAATTCTGCACAGAGTGGTGTAGGTGTATTGAGGATACATATCATCTGTTTGTGTCTTGTGTCTTTATGACAATATTTGGTATTTGATTGATGGCTGGATTGAGATTTTTTCGGCAACATGTCCGAATCTTTTATTGCATTTCGTCATTTCTTTGGTTTGGGAGGTCGTTCGGAACAATTATGTTTAGCTCTCAAGATGATTTGGTTGGCAGTTGTTTATGTTATTTATGTTTATGTTTAGCTCTCAAGAAAGAGAGAAACAAACACATTTTCCAACAAAAGGAAGAGTCTATTCATTCAATACGAGAGCAGGTTAAAGTTCTAGTTTTTTGGTGGTTTAAAACGAAATTTGTTTCCTTCGATTTTCACTATAATGTTTGGAGGCAAAACCCTTTGATGTGTCTCATTGCTGTAACTTAACTTTTCCTTTTGGTCTTTGTTAGGCTCTGACTTTTCTCTCTTTTTTGAGTCGTATCTTGGATCTTTGACGTCTTCCTAAGCACTTCTTGTGTTGGTTGATATTTATTGTGGTAATATATTTCATTTTAACCTTTTAGAAAGAAAAAAAAGTCCATGAGATTAGGAAAAAGGAAAATTAATTACTGGGTGTTGGTACAATAGCTAAACCATCTTTTACAAAATTACGCATCTAACTTCATTTCCACTCCCACTGATATTTGTAATCAATGCACTTACTAACATAAAAGTCATTTCAATTTTGTGAACAATCGACATTCATTTCACATTCTTTGCGATCTGTAATGAAAAAATATAATAAAATTGTGTGACTAAAACATGATAAAAAATTGTGCATGGCAAAGAAGGAAATTAGAAATGGATAAAAATGGCTTACCATCACCATAAACTTTCATTGTGACAAGAAATAAATAAAGAAATAGAATCATAGCATATATAAACTTGCGAATTTCGGCCATCACTTTTTCTCTTTGTGTGTATAAAGGAAAATAGAACATGACTTGATCTCTTTCTAGTGTATAAATTTTATGCTCTCCTAAAAAAAATTAAATAATTAACACCAATTTTTTTTACATAGTTTTAGAAATTTCGGAGTTGTAAATATCTCTTATGTATACTGGTGTGTCGTGTTTGTCCTTTCAGCACTCCTAGTAAGGAGGTCACTTAATAATGAAGGGAAATATTTTAACCTTTCATGATAGTAAAAGAAATTTTTTTCTTTTTAAAACTTGGTAAAGTTATTTGTTTGAATGATGCACTTTTGAGGGTGAGAATATGTTCATGCACAAGTATAACATATTGTAAGATCAATTTTTTGTTGTTGATAAAATTGTTGAATAAAAAAAAATGTTAGCAAAATAAATTTTTTCATATTGAACCATGGTAAAGTTATTTGTTTTTTTTTTAAACAAGTTATTTGTTTTAATGATGCACCTTTGGGGTGAGAATATGTTTATGCATTAGCAGAACATATTGTAAGATTAATTTTTAGTTGTTGATAAAATTGTTGAATAAAAAAAAAATTAATAAGAAATGCTAGCAACCATCGCCCAGTCACTCTTTTGTTACACTGTGTTTGGTAGAGCAGAAGATCAGAAGAGAGAAAGAGGGAAGAGAGAAATAGAGAAGAGATGATAAATTTCTCTTGTTTGGAAATGCAGAGAAAGAGAAAGAGGGAAGAGAGACTAGAAAGTCATGGGGCCCATTACTTTTTGTTTTCTCCACAGACTAGCTAAGAAAGGGGAGAGAGAAGTGTCTTAATTATGTTTTTCCAATTTTACCCTTATATTCAAATCTTACATTCTCATTCATGATTTATCATGGTTCCTACGAATTGCAAATAATGGTTGTCCAATACGCAAGAAAGAAGGCATCCTTTGCTGGTGGTGGACGTCTGGACGAACAATGAAGAAGAAAAATAGAAAAATAAGATTAAGCACTTCAAGGGAATGGTGTCAAGATTGGAGGAACTATGTCACACATATGAAGATATTTTAATTTTATTATTAATCAAAGAATTGGTGAATGTCGAAGGGTGATGGTAATGCACATGTGGAGGATAAGCTGAGAGTGGAACAAGGATGTAAATAATTTGGGTTTTCTAATATTTATTCTTCACTCTTGTCCCATTTTATTCTAATTAAAAAATGAGTTCTAATTTATTTGTGTTTTTTAGAGAAAACTAATAGATTTAATTACTTAAATTCCCTTAAATTAATATAATTTATTAACTAAAAATAATTAATTATGTAATTTATATATTAATAGAGAACAAACTAAAAATGAAATTAATTTTATAAGTTATTTTTAGTTTAGGGGTATAATTGTACTTTTAAAAACAATCAACACTTATTTCTCCTTCTATCTCTCTTATATCAAACAACCTATTAAATCTACTTTATTTCTCACCTATTTCTCTCTCACCATACTCTTTCTCACCTCTTTCTTTCTTATCACTTTCTCTTCACAACCAAACACACCCTAAAGTACTTTCCCGACCATTGGGCCACGTGCCTTTTTTAAAAAAAATCTAAATCTGCTAACCAATTCACTAACTTTACTGGTTTAGAAAAACTGGTCCTTTAATTGAATTTTTTTTTAAAGAAAAAGCACATTGTTCTGTAATCGCTTGTGTTCAACGACACTAAATTGACTCATCTTTGTCTTTCTTAAACACAACCCAGATCAGAAAAGCCACCAATCTCCTACTCAAATACAACCACGCACGACTGGGCCGGCCCTAGGCATAGGCCGAGGGTGCGATGGCCTAGGGCCCATGCCGGTAGGGGGCCCAAATTTTTTAAGGAGGGAGTGTATATAGAAATATTTGGTTTTTGGAGGTATATATAGCAAATTCATCGAAATGCCCAAACATTGACATTATGAAGGGCTGGACTGAAGTATGTTAATGTTTTTTGCTCTTTTGGCGCAATTTGCTATATACACCTCCGTATAGCACAAAGATTTCTATATACACCCTCCTTATATAAAAAATTGGTTTTTTTTTAATAATGTGCCAAAAAATTATTATCAAAGAAATTTGTGATATTTTTTGAGTCATTTGTTCCTAATAATGTTTCTCACTAATATTAAAAATATTGGTGATATTTATTATCCAAGAAATTGGGATAATTTTCATAACCAAACAAATTCTATTTTAGTTGAAAATGGGTCTACTAGAGAAATTAATCTTAATCTTGTCTTTGAAAGATTTAAAAAAAATAAATTATATTAATATAGTAATGTCAACTTTCTTGAATTGATTGAAAGAATTGCATAATTGAATTTGATAATGCAATATCATGTGAAACGCATTCATGATTATGAAACCGATGTGAGACGTATTTGGGATCATGTGACCCACTCAGTTTTTTTGTTGTTATTCTTTTTATCAATAGCTGCATTTGACATACGATGTTTTGTGGTGCTAAAATTTCAGTCTACTTCGCAAGTGTTATTGCTCTCTACTTTTACGGTATTTTATTTTATTTTGGTATGTATTAAGTATTTGATTTATTTTTAGATATTACCTAAAAAAAATATTTAGTTAGTTGTGAAAAGCGATATAAAAAAATAAAATGATGAGCTAATAAAAACACAACAATGAGCTAATTTTTTTTTACATGATTTTTCACTAAAAAACTCAAAGCACCTATGGAGTTGCATGATTTAAGATAAAAGTGAATTACAACAACCTAAATGAAAACAATACAAGATGTTCCTTAAACCATTAACAACTCCTCTAAATGACCTATTATTTGTCTTTAAATGCAAATAAAATAACTAAAAATATAGAAAAAATATCATATGTTATTCCATCATCAAATTACTATAATGAAAGGTTCAAAAAAAGTAAAAAAAAGTTAGGAGTAATAAAAGGTCAAAAAAGAAAAAACTCCCTTTAATCTCATGAAGGGTTAACCAATTTCCTTTTACTATCATATGAAATCCTTACTAGGTGTTCGAAAGGGACAAAAACAACCCTTGATAGCAATTAATATATTTTACGGAAGAGTTTTTACAACTTCATAAATGCTAAAAAAACATTTAATTATTATTAGGAGGGCATGGACTTATATACATTATAAAGAGATAAAATCATATTCTATTTTGTGCATGCAAAGACGAAAAAAAGTATGGCTAAAATTCTCAATTTTTTCTTTGCTATAATTCTACTTCTCTCCTTGTTTCTTGTTGCAACGGAAGTTGGTGGTGGTAAGACATTTTTTTTTATCCTTTTTTAATTTCCTTAGTTACTTTATAGTTTGTACAAAATCTTCTATCATACTGTAGTAACATTATTTTATTATATTTTTCATTACAGCATATATTATTGAATGTGAAATCGATGATGATTGTCCGAAACCTATGAAACATTTACACCCAGATACTTATTATAAGTGTGTTAAACGCAGATGTCAGTGGGCCTGGAAGTAGAATTAGAGGCATGCTTTTAAGATGATTTAATTATTAAATTGCCACACAACAAAGTTTTTCAATAAGTTTTATGAACAATGCATTTATGACTATGTACTCTAAGATAATGGTAAGACAGTAAACAATATTATTTAGATTGTCTTATTCTCTCTGAAGTTTGGAGGTACCACCATGTTATCCAATTTAGGCATACCACACCTTATTTTCAACACCACCACCTATGAAAATAAATTTCGTGGTGGGGTAAAAATAATATTCATCTTAATTGAAAGGCTATAATTTTATTTTTATGAAAAAAATATTGTTGCACTTATCATTTTCTAGCATTTCAATTTATATTTATTTTACCTTTTAATTTGCTGGGATTTTAAAATAAAAAAAAGGTCTTAGTTGAATTTTAGAAGATATGGAAAACTAGAACGTCGCTAAAAAGTTATAAATAGCTCCTACAATAAAGAAGATAACTAATTGTATAATTGTTGTGTCGATAAGAATTTTTTAAATTGGTGTCTGATATTTTTTAGATTGGTGATAAGGAATCACAATAAAGAGTAAAAAGTAAAATCACAATTACCAGCCACAAGAATGTAAAATCTTTTGCATAATGATTGATGGCATTTTATAACAATATAGAGAATAATACAAATAAGCGTGTTGAGAAGAATATAATTATTAGCAAACCATCATTTTATTCCTTGAAAATGTATCAACTGTACCATTGGTCTCAGACTCAGAGGAAAAACTCAATTATAAAATTTCTTACCCGACAACTAATAATGACCAAATGACATGTTGATGTGTGCATGAAGCAAAATGAAAGAAACCCAAAGAAAATATTCATTATTCTTAGTTACTACACATTTTCCTTCCCCTCCTCTCTCCCCTTTATGTCTTCCCAGGGTTGGTTGAAGGGAGAAAAACACAGGGGGTGAATTAGGTTGCCTTTTTATAAAAACTTTTCTAAGTGTTTCATAACTGGTATTCAGAGAGAGAGAGAGGGAGAGAGAGAGAGAGGGAG
>Ga0315915_1009338_pt1 | contig 11182 bp, 8 predicted proteins | sample MpolbnodulesMG_FD_207738 | JGI IMG/M metagenome (GOLD analysis project Ga0315915, IMG submission 207738) | Medicago polymorpha root nodule microbial communities from Los Angeles, California, United States - branched nodules | ecosystem: Host-associated > Plants > Roots > Nodule | place: USA... | reverse complement strand
CAAATTAACAACGTTTAGTTTGCATCAACAAAAATTAATATGGAAATCAACAAAAATGAATATGGAGTCAAAGTCATTACTTAGCCAAAACAAAGTAATGTTATAGTCTATTATAGTGATTTTTGCAAATAAAAAATCAGAACAAAAACTTCATGTAATATAATATAAGAGAAATAAAGAGGCCGACAAAATTACAGGAAAAAGTGAAGTTTCTAATGAAAAAAATTATCATATGGATGAGTCAAATTATCTACAATTTTAAAGATGCGACCTTAATATCGTAACACGTCGTTAGCGTACACAAAAAAAAAATAATAAAAAAGAACTACTATCAATAAATGTACCGCTAATAATAAAAAATAACTGTTATGAGAGAGGAAGCCGTTAGGGCGGTTGGGGCTTTAAAAAAAATGTTTTAGTCATGTATTTCATTTTTGGAAGCAACAATATTTCAACAAAAATAGAAGTGGCATAATGATTATAGTTGTAAATTGTAAGCATATGGTACCTGGTTCAATTCCTTGCAAACTCTTTTTTTAATAAGAATTACTCATAACCACTAAAAAGGCGGGATCAGATTAGGGCAAACTTTTCAGAACCGTTTAACATTTATATATATTAAGATTAAGATTCTTCCCCTCCCCTCGCATGAACAAAACATTTTGAGGGTATAAGTTCATAGATTTTTAATGTATAGAAGAGGGTAAAGTGCATTCCCCAAACGAAGATATGGGGTGCACTGATTGAATACAGGCATCATGTGCCTCATTAAATTGATTTGCAATGTAGTTAATAAGAATAAGACTTTTACTTGTAGTAATAATAATAACTACCAGACAAGAATAACTTCTTGACTAAAGCAACCACAAGATATTGCAATTTACTGCTCTCCATTAGAAGGAGGTCCACAAGAATCGACACCACCACGAATCCGCTTCTGAAGATGTTCCAAGCTAGCCACCCGGTGCAACGGAGGAGCTGTTTGACCCATCTTGTTCCCACCTACAGCTGCTGCATTGTTTGGCTGCACATTTTCAATTGAAGAAATTTCTCCCAACCCATTGTTGACTCTCATATCATGACACGGCATAGGATTAATAGATGTGGGTTGATAGAAATGATGATGTGGATCATCTTGCACAGGAACAGCTGCATCAGCTGAATTGTCTGAGGGGCTTCCATCAAATGCTGGCATCCCCATTGATGACATATCAGGCATGACATGAAACAATGGGTTCAATCCAGTAACTCTTTTCACAGTCTCTTCGGCCATCTTTACCTAAGAGAAAGAATAACATGGATCCAAACCAGAAATATGTGAGATATTTGTTATTACAAATCAATACTACTTTCATTTTAAGCTCTATTTGGCAAGGTCAAACTGTTAGCTTGTAGCATATAAGTTGGTATCATCAAAATTGAGCGGTTGGGCAATGATATTCTCTCATGAGCTAACAGAAGTTTTTGAAATGCTACTTGAAAGTGTTTTTTTTTACGCAACACCAAATAGTGTTTGAACTTACATCTTAATTGAAAAAATAATTGAAGGTATTTTTTTGCCATTTCATATTAATTAGTTAGTTCAACCGATAATTTTACTGAACACTTCAAGTTCAATCTACTAGCTTATCCTATATCAACTAGCTTATCTGCTATAAGCTATCAAGTAGCTTATTCATCATCCGCTATATTTTACCTAACAGAGCCTTAATTTAGTTTCACTTTTCTGTAAGCCTTAGTCTAGTTTCTCTTTTCTGTAAGCCAAACCTAAGGAGCTTGTTTAGAAAGAGCCAAAATGTTTGCCACAACAGTTTTGAACCAAGCAATGTAAATACATGAAGCAGGGCTTTACCTTTGCTCTTAACGTTTCAACATCAGCTTTCAGTACTCTGTTGTCAACAGCAGATTCAGTGTACTTTTGGTTCACATCAGTAAGACGCTTTACCAAGGTAGAATTTTCACCTCTTAATTGTGAAACCTAAAGTATAATATAAAACAAAAAAACATGAAAATCTATATAGTAGAAAAACTGACCAGCAGAAACATTGAAGAGAGGGAAGAGAACAATCCAGATATAAAATATAATACACAAACCTGTGTTTCCAACTCAGTTAAATGAGCCTGCTTTCTTCTTCTTGAGCGTCTGGCTGACTCTCTATTGGAAAGCATCCTGACAAATAGATGTCATTAGACATTGAACTAACCAAGGTAGAAAGAGTCCTCAAGTTGAATAAATGAGTGTTTCACAATAACAAAGTAAAAAAAGGATTCTGATCTGTGAAAAAAATTAGATCAGACAAGCTTTAGTAGCTTACAAATAATATAATTTTTGGATAAAACTTGGGTGCATTTCCTTAGGTGCTTTTCATACGGTTCTCAACTAAACTATCCATGATTTCCTCAAATCCATAATTTTCTCAAAGTTTGTTATAACAAATAAAAAGTGAACTATAATTAAGAACCATACAAAAAGCACCTAAGGAAACGCGTCTAAGTTTTATCCATAATTTTTTTCAACTTGCAGTATAAATTATCAGATGCATAGTCACTTTAAGTGTAATAAAAGATTGTTAAAATCCCGCTGCACAATAGGGCTATATCCGCTATTTGACTACATTTTGTAGTAATTAGTGTATCGTGAAACAACAGTAGTTTCTATAAATTCCGCTACATCCAGCAGTATAGCACCGCTATAGCTGCTATTTAACAACATTGAGTTTGAGAGAATAAAAAAATAAAAAAAAAATAAAAAAGGTTCTAGCAGGAGCTCAAAGTGAAAAAAATGCAACCAAATCAACAGTTTGCGCATAATTTGTGAAAAAGAAAAATAAGATATTGACACCGATTGGCTGCAATTTTTTAAGCATGCCTGTCACTTGGTTCATTAAGCAGGAGCGAGGAAATCATATTCAGTAAAACAAACTTCTAAATCATTCTGGAGCAAATTGCAATTATATCCTCAATGTATATACGAGAAAAAGCATTTAAAATGAAAATATCAGTAAATATTAAGATAAATAGTTACCTCCTTACTCGTTTTACGTCAGTAGGGTCTGTGCTGTCAATCATATATGTCTCTCCCTCGGCTTCGTCATCATCAGACTGTTCTCTTGATGATCCACTTGTTGATGGCCTAATTGCAACAATGGTTTTTTTCTGCACAGGCGGTATGGAAGGGATCGCAGGTGGTACCTTGGCATCTTTATCTTGTAATATAGGTGGATCGTTTCCAGAAGGAACGGATCCTGCATAGATACATATATTTGACACAATTCAACAAGGGTAATTCACATTAAGAGAGGAAACAAAAACCTAAAGCATCTCAATAAATTGCTTAACAGGTCAGTAAAAGAAAACAAACGGTTTTGATTAAAACAAAATTGTGAACATAGATTTCAGCATTTATCCACCTCTAAATTACTCATGGGGCCAATATTGTCATTAAATCAACTTTCCTCATTTAATCTTTCGGATTTTATATATGCATAATCATTTATTGATTCAAACCTTCAGAAATGGGCTGAGATCCAACTTGAGTAGCATTAGAGGACTGTGGTCCATTCTCAGGAAAAGTGGCTAGGTCTTGAGATTTAGTCAAAGATCCCTATTGCAATGAGTAAGAAACAAAAATTACATACACGCACAAAACTCAATGTGAAAAGATCAGCAAAATGGAAAATGGATAACTCAATTTTCAAACCATGTAAAAGTAATAGATCATACAAAACTACAAAGTCAATGCAATTGCACAAAATGAAAGAGTAAGAATGAGATGCACAATTGGAGATGACCAAAAGTAATGCAAGGCGAACGATATGCAAACTAGCCATAGTTATCAATGTGAAAATGCGGCGCAGCCAAACCGAAAATTGACGCGGAGCGGGCAGTATTTTAGCGACGCGGACACTAATACTAAAAAAAATATTTATTAACCAAGGACTAAGAAAATATGAAAAATATATATTTAGTATTGATATAAATCAAAAATATATTTAGTGCTAAAATCATTGTGTATTTACTTATTTTAAATTGATAGATTTAATTTTATATAACAAATCATCAAAAACAAATTAAAAAAAGAATAATTTCACAACCGGGTTCCAAAGTTTCTATACGAAAAAATAATGAAAAAAGAAAATGGCAACAAATAACATACGACCCAATATTTAGATCTGGGCCTAGCCCAATACATACAGTACTAAGAAAGAGGCTAGGTAACAATATAACCCTAGTTTCTCATAAGTCAAAGCCACCACATTACTGTTGTTCTTCTTCTTCATCTGTTGTTTCTCTCCTCCGCCATTACCTCTCCTTCTTATGTCGTTTTTCTTCGCAGTTCTTCTCTAACTTCTTCTTTTTCTCTTCTACGAAGAGGAAGAGCAAAATTGTGAGACAGATAAGATTTCCAGAGAAAATGGTTGAAGTGGCCGCTCCGACCTGCTTCACACCCGCTTGGTCGGCTTTCAAATCCACGAAATCGGCCAACCAACCCCACCACCCGACTGCACCACTCTGACACGGATGGGTGCGGTGGCCTCACTTTTTCCACGCCGTGCCGCAATAGCAGCTGCTACAGCCGCTTTAGATAACAGAGAAACTAACAACGTCATCAAATATTTATTCTAAAAAAACGTTTTATGGAAGCCATCAAAGACCTTTCATTTGGATAAGATAATCAATCCGAATTTCGGCACACTATCAAATTTTAACTGAATTTCAAAAAGCTAACAAACTCCAATTAGGAGCCAGGGAAATACTAACGAAGAAATATATCTATACAACTCTGAACTAATCAAGAGTTACACATCAAAATGATATATATCTTGTCTTTAACCTTCTATGATTTTGGAAGTAAAAGGGCCAATTTACTATAAGGTTACCCTTTGCACTAAAAACACAAAAGTATAGTATGCATTCTTGTTCTATGAATATATGTTGAGAGCATAACAAGAAAACGGAGACGTTTCCAGTTATTTTCCCGGCTATAATCGATTCTAATTTCTAATAGAAGCTCCAATCATCTAAATTTAAAACAACAGACAAAGGAAAACTAACAATATTAGAACCCATAATGAAAAAATAACAAAAAATTGAATTTTTCACAACACCCAAATACCAAAAAACATGAATAAAACAGATCCAAATACAAATCAAAATGATTGGAATGATTTCACATTGTAATAACAAAAAGGGGTTAAAGCAAAAATACCCTAGTCATGGCAACGGCAGCACACGCCAGATTCAGCTTACTCTTCAGAACAGCCCGATATTCATCAGAATCAACGGCCACCGGAGGTGGTCCATTGGGCAAAACGGCACCGTCTTTTGGCGCAGCATCAACAGAACCGGCGTTGTCAGCAACAGAGGAAGAAGAAGGAGAAGGTGTGGCAGCTTCTTGCAGAAAGCGTTGGAACGCCCATTCGGAAGCGCTGCGACTCATCTTGGAGGATTCATCGCCGGCGCCGCCGGAGACATGAATCTGCGGTGACCATAGATGGTCGGGGATTTCGTCCACTGAGAATACCCTATCCATGTTGTTTGTTGGAATGGATCAACTGATGGATTGATCGAATGTGTGTGTGACGATAATGGTGGACATGAGACAGACGTGGGGGTATATCGGTCAAAAAACAATCACTCTAACATTGAAACTTTTTTTGCTTTATTTTAGGATCTTTGCGCCAAGGCATTGGATAAGGAATCCATAAATGTAATAATTATTACATCGGTTATACTCGTTAGTCTTTTCACATCGTCGTGGAATCTCGTGTTTGGACACACATTTTTGTGTTGTTGGGTTATGGGTGTAGACTACATGAACATTTAAACATTTATTATGGAATATTCAATATTTGGTGATGTGTGAGGTCTGGTGTTGATGCTTGGACATAAGGCGTGTTATGCCAAACAATATTACGGTGATGTGTATCGACACCAAGGCTTTTGTTTATATGGTAAGGTGTATCGACAAAAACTACACTGGTTTGAAAGGTTTGTGTTAAGGTAATCAAAAAATTATTGTTAATTTGGTTAAGGGAAATGTTAACGAGCGCTCCTGATGTACTCTTTAAGGATCATAAGTAGTAAGTATTTATGAAAATGTGGGTAATCGATGCATTAGAAATCGAAATATTTGACTTTTTAAAAAAATAATTGTTTATTTTAAAATGTTTAAATAGTACTCTAGGATACTCGTTAACAAAACTTTGATTAATTTGTTCAATCGCACACCCAAACTAACTCAAAGCCGCCACTAATCTCTTGTTTGAATAATGATAAGTTGTATATGAAAAACAAATATCTACAAAAGGAAGAAAGTGTTGAATTGAAAAAGTTATGTTTAGAAAATAGATTTTGGTAATGAAAAGAAACGGGGGGAAAGTTGAGGCCACAATGGTGGTTAAAGGGCCTAAAAGATCAAAACAAGCATATGATGACAAATGCTTTACAATTTGACAATTTGGCATTGATCATTATTATAGAATGTTAAATAGCCATAAGAATCTTGATTAGAAACAATTTGTTTCTAATAAGGACGACTCTTGAAGGAACGAAAGGAAGACGAATAAGGTGGCTAGTGGCTACATTCCATAGCCCAATTGGATTTGGAGGGCTCCACGGTCACTAGCTTTTCCCTTCAAAACAAACTTCAACTTTGATTCTCTTGAAAGCTTCTTTTCGATCTTCATTAATGGCTGCTACTTTTTGTTATGTGTAACGAATGACGACAAAATGACTCACATTTTTTAAATCACAATGACACAAAATATGAAAATATCATGGTTTGATCTCAACATCGTGGTAATTTAATTTTGTCACCGAACAAAAAAAACACAACTACTTTTTTTTTTTTTTTGGTTGATAGACGAAATGACAAAGTCATTATAAACTCACACACACAAGTGGAGGTACCGGGGTTTGAACCCCAATCATGACATTCGGCCTAACAATTTCGGCATTTTACCAGTTGAGCAACGACTTCTGAATGACTACTTAATTATTTTACATACGGTAAAAATATTGCAATTGTTAAGTGATCATTGCGGCAAGAATTCAAACCCTATCCGTTTTATTTTTTGTGTGTAAATTTTCAATTACTATTACTATTGTAATTTCGCTTATTTTCACACATACAAAAAGAAATTCATCAATTATAAATATGAACCAATATTTGATTGATTAAGAATGAATAACGCACATTGGTTTTTAAAATAGTACCATTTTGTTATACTTGCTTCATTTCTATCAAATTTTGACTTTGAAAACATGATCGGTCTAACACATATTGAAGTTTAATGTGAATTTTAAAATGAGGCTTTTGAATCAAAAACAGATCTTTTATTTTAATTTAACTATTCGATGATACAAAAATCATTTGCTAAAATCAAGTTTATTATAAAGAAAATAACATTTATAGTATACTAGCTTGCAGACAATGCTTATCAACTAATAAATAGGTCAGGTATAGACAATATATAACTATATTGGTTTAACTATATTGGTTTACCATGTTACTCTTTGTCATTGCCATGGACAAATATTCATAAATTGTCAATTTTGGGATGGCTGGATGGACAAGATTAGTAGCAAAATTTGTATTTTGATTGGCTGGATTTGTACTTGATCGAAATTGATATGACAAACTGAATCAAACAAAAATCGCAAACAAACAGAAAAGCAAAACAATGTCACACAAAGACCGAAAAACAAAACAACATCGCACTAAAACGAAAACAGATGGTAAAAATATTAATTTTATCTTTACTCGTTCTTTCAATTTTATCATTTTTAAAATAAATAATACTCTAATAAAATTATCGCAATTGTTTATAATCAATGATATTTTAATAATTTCTTTTGAAAAACTAATATTTTAATAATCCTAATAAAAAATTGTAATAATTGTATATTCAAGATATTAAAATAATAAAATAAAAAAGGCAACTTGTGATGTCTCCATAATACTTCTAACATCATTTAGGTTGATTGAACGATTTTCCAATGCACTAGACCAAGTGTTCTAAGGCTCTCCTGACATATCTACTGTACTGGTGCTGAGAATGTTTAGAGATTATATGACCTCTTGCTTAGTCATTTGATATCACTAATGTCGTAGATGTTGAATTAATTGTTGCCATGTTAGCCGTTAATAACTCATGCTATGAGTTAACGTTGGCTTGAATGTGATTTCACGTTGGTATTTCAAGCTTTTACTAATCAGACGTTTTTGTTTCAACTTAATCAGACGTTTTTGTTTCAAAGTGTTTCATATCTTTGGAGAGTGAAATATTTGTACTATGGTTTTACGGTGGAGTTTCACATGGAAAAGATGAATAATACAACTTTTAGTAGTAATGATTTTGTTTGTGGAGTTTTTACTTACTTGCATTAGGGGTAATTTTATTAAGAAAAGACGTGGTCTACTAAATTTCAGATTTCATTACAATTATTTTTTTTGTTATTTGTTCACTGCACTCATTTTTCCCAGATGAGTGAATACCTCAGTTCGTCCTTAAATTTATCAAATGTCAATCAAATCAGTCCTTTTGTTAAGTTGACCTGTTAACAAAGGTGATGTGTATTGTTAACCTCTCACAAGGCTTACCACGTCAAATGTCAAGCAAGTCGGGACTAATTTGGCCGAAAACGACAAAATTTCTAAGGACTAAATTGATTGATTTACAGAAAATTTGAACTAACTTTTGTAGAAAAATAATTGTTACCCAACGTCTCTTTCTTCCCTAAATCTATAAAATTGAAACCCTAATTTTATAATTTGTCACCTAGAGTTCAAAATCCCCAAAATTTCTTCCATTAATTGATGACAACGTTCTTCCCCAATTCAAAAAACTTCAAAACCTAATTTTATTTTATTTTTATTGAATTCGAAATCCAAAAATCCTTAAAAATTGTTCTAACTTTGGTGTTCATAGTATGTGCTGTAAGAAAAGTCAACACTGTCAAAAACCCAGGAAGGCTTTTCTATGTTTGCCTCTACGAAAGGTTTGTTTAACAATGGTTATGTGATGTGTGAATGGTTTGTTTAATAGGGAAATTACACTCACCTCCCTTAAGGTTTATTAAAAAGACACTGGCACCCCCTCTAGTTTTAAAACATACATGAATCTTCCTTAAGTTTTTATGAAATAGACAAACATCTCCCTTATCTATTAACACCGTTAATTTTCCATTATCTTTTATGATTTGAAGAATAGCGATGTGAACAATGAAATTGGCAACACAAGTAGCAAGAACATATTCTTCATTATTGTTGAAAGAGAACATTCTAACATACATATGTTTTTAGCTACTCATAAATCAACAACACATGAAATGAATTTAATAACAACAATTCCATTAAAACTGACGCATAAATAAATAACATGGTAAATTCAAGTGTCAAAAAGTGAAAAAGATATGAGGGTGCTTTTTATATTCCGTCGCATGTCACATGCTGTTCTTGAATTGTTTTGAATTTTCTTTGACGGAATTAATCGAGTAAACTGATTTAAGTCGTATATCTAATTTCGTTGGAATATAAGGTCTTTTGGAGATTTAAATGTTCTAAACTGTTCCACTAGTTTCTCTCCAGATTTGTTTTGAAAATCAGTTCTGAATTATAGATTTTTCTATGATGGTTTCTTGAAAATTAAAAATATATGTATGTTATTAGAATGTCGTGTATTTAATTGCATTCATGTTTTGGTTGATTTCTGGGAAACTAGAAACATATGTATGTTAGAAAGTTATGTTTTAGCAAGAAGAAACAATATGCTAGCTCTTGTCATTCACGTCGTCATTTTCATTGTTCGCACTGCGACTTTCTAAAATGTTGTTAACGGAAATTGTGAATTTTCTTTGTATAGGATGATAATGAAAATTGTGAATTTTTTGTCTGGGTTAATGAAGTTGAAGAACTAGGTTATTTTAAAAACAATGAAAATGGTGCTGGTCATGGAAGAAATGCAAGGTTGATGGAGAAGGTTCAGTCCATGGTTAAGCATAAGGATAGTGGCAGATAAGAGGTTTGGAGGGCAAGGTTGATGGACAAAGTTGACTGTGTAGGAAGTGAGCTTCGGTTGATTTTCTAGTTTGAGTTGTCCAACATGCTATTGTATTGTACTAGGTGTGTGTAATGTTGTAATGAAAAAAGGTTGAAGATGAATGAATGCAACTTTTCTGGCGAAATATCTCCATCAAATTATTCCTTAAATTATTTGCCCAAGTATCAAATTGATCCCTACATTATATAAAAATACAATCAAATAAGTCCTTGAATTATTTAAACAGATGTCAATGTGATCCTTTGAGCATATATGTGCAGAACACAATAAAAAAAGTAAAGAGACACAATTCGATCCTTGATTATACCATCAAATAAATCGTAATTCAGTTATTACACTACAAGTGCATGAATATTACATAGGCAAAATGCAACTCAACTATGGAGCATTAACAAGTCATAAGTCATACATTTCATGTTCTTAAATATTACTGATGTAGTATCAAAAGTAAGTATTTTTGTGTATCGTCTCCACAGGGACTAGCGTGATATTCAAGCCGTTCAACAATTGTTATCGTTCTAAACTTATAGTTCAAATGATTGATTGATTAAAAACTAATTTAAATTGGAATATAGAAATAAAATTGAGACGAGGTCGGGCAATTCACGTATGGGGTTAGAGTCGTTGACCAAGTATTAAATAATGCACTCTTATGATTGCCTAAAAGGATTCTAGCTTTACTTGATATTATCACATATCGCTCAACAACATCATTCGTGTCCAGATGATGTCGTGATTTCTAATGGATCATTTAAATGTCGATTTCCCAAACTATTAAACAATCCAATAGTCGATTGTATCGTTGTATTGTCGATTTCCCAAACTATTAAGCGATACAAAAGCTTTGAGTTCCAACATTCAAAGTGATTATCAAAACCTAAATTCCATGTCTAGAATTAAAGTTTTGCTAGATTATTATTCTAACCCTAGATTCAAAAGCATCTTTCAACATCATTTCAAATCAAAGATATAACATTAAACACAAGAATAAAATCAACATCAAGTAAAATATTGCTGGAATCATATATTGAAGTATCAAAAAGAGTACATATTAACTTGATCAAGTATCTCTAACCCCAAAGGATAGATTTAGCTACTTACTTTCATAGTAGCCTTGC
>Ga0315915_1009336_pt1 | contig 11183 bp, 10 predicted proteins | sample MpolbnodulesMG_FD_207738 | JGI IMG/M metagenome (GOLD analysis project Ga0315915, IMG submission 207738) | Medicago polymorpha root nodule microbial communities from Los Angeles, California, United States - branched nodules | ecosystem: Host-associated > Plants > Roots > Nodule | place: USA... | reverse complement strand
TTGTGATGGATGATTGTTGTTTTTGATGGGTGGATTGGGTTTGGGATGAAGTTTAGAGTTGATTTGGTTTAGAAATTGTGTGATGTGGTGAAGTTTGGAGAGAGTTATGGAGGTTTGAAGGGTGAGGTTATGGAGGTTTAGAGAGAGAACTTGAAGATGAGAGAGGTTGTGTTGTTTGAATATGGAAAGAAGAAGGAAAAATTTTTGGTTATAGGAGAGGTGGTGTCCCGCATGGCCGTGCCTCTACAAGCACGGGTCGTGCCTCCTTCTCTGGTTTTTGTATGTTTGGCAAGACTTTGGGTCGCGTACGGCCGTGCGTAGGCTTTTGGTCATAGGCATCAAAATATTTTTCATTTTCTCCTCATTTTTGGACAATTACATACAAAACAAATTAAAACAACACAAAACAAACAAAATAAAAGCAATTAAACTCGTGGGTTGCCTCCCAAGAAGCGCTCGTTTAAAGTCATTAGTTTGACGGTTAGAAGCACCTTCAAAAAGGATCAAAGAGATCATATCCTGTAGATGACACTATGAAACGTTCTTTCACACTATGATCATTAATCATGCAACAAGAATAAACAGAAGGGTCCTCAACAAGTCTGGCCATTTCAAATCCTATCCTCTCATCACTCACTTGAAAAACAATCCTACCACCCTTAACAAATATGATAGGAGGATAGGAATTTCAGAGTCCTCCTCAATGTCAACTACCACAAAATCAGCCGGGATATATATCCCTCCTACCTTAACGAGGATGTCCTCAATAAATCCTTCGGGGCGGATGGTGGTACGATCAGCTAATTTCAAGGTCATCTCGGTAGGTTTCGACTCACATATACCCATCCTCTTAAAAAGGGACAAAGGTAACAACCTAATACTAGCCCCTAGATCGCACATGGCTTTCTCAATGGTTTCACTCCCAATCACACAGGGGATAGAAAAACTACTTGGATCCCAGAGCTTTGGAGGCGATTTCTTTATGACATCACTACATTCCATTGTTAAAGCTATTGTCTCATTACCCTCTATTGTTCTTTTCTTTAACAAAATATCTTTCAAAATTTTTGCATAGAGAGGCTTCTGAGACAAAGCTTCAGTAAATGGAATATTAATGTAAATTTTTCTTAGCATGTCAATAAACCTTTTAAACTGTGCCTCCAAGCTAGGCTTAACAAGCCTCTATGGGAAGGGAACTTTGGGCTTATAAGGTGAAGCAAAAGGCTTTTAATTCTCTCCTATGAATTTCTCACTATTTGGTTTATCACTCTCTTCTCCCTCAATTGTTGTGGTTTTCACAACGGGGTCCTCTAACTGTTTGCCATCCCTAAGAGTAATAGCATTTATATGGGCTTTGGGGTTGGCTTCAGTTTGACCTGGAAAGACTCCCAGGGTTTGAGAGGAAGCAGCCACCTGTTGGGCTACTTGGGAGATTTGAGTTTCTAACATCTTAGTATGCAATGGAGTCTACTTTAGATGTGAGTTTGCCAAGAGAGTCATTCAAAAATCGAGTTTGATTCTTAAGCTCTTGGAGCTGCTTAGATTGATTCATAACATAACTTTCCATTAAAAGTTCCAATCTGGATTTGTGAGGGACTCTTTGGTTGATTTCATAACCAGGTGGTGTTGTTTGTCCATAGGAATTTTGAGGAGTTTTATAAAAAATTTGGTTTTGCCTCATTCCTTGGTTGTATTGAGCATAATTCATTTGTTCAACACCTTCAAAAGCACTACCTAGTTGGCACTCAACGCCAGTATGGCCAAATATACCATAGACTTCACATGGAGGTGAAACAAGAGCAGGTGTGACAACACTAATTCTCATTTTATCAAATTTTTGGGAGAGTGCGTCCACCTTAGTAGCTAGATGATCAAGGGTAGAAATTTCGTACATACCTGCCTCTTTTTAGAGGGTGAAGGAATAGCAGTGATGGCTCTCTCATTTATCCACTGATAGTGGTTTTGAGCCATATCCTCGATCAAAGCATATGTTGTTGTGTAATTCTTGTTCATTAAAGCTCCACCTGCAGTTACATCAACAATCATTTTTGTGGTATATGAAAGACCATTATAAAAAGTGTGGACAATAAGCCACTTCTCCAAACCATGATGGGGGAAAAGCCTAAGCATTTCTTTGAAACACTCCCACGCATCGTAAAAAGATTCCCCATCTTTTTGAGCGAATCGTGTGATTTAATCCCTCAATTTAGCAGTATTAGAAGGGGGAAAGAATCGGGCAAGGAATGCTTGCCTCATTTGGTCTGATGATATGATAGAACCAACTTCCAATGAATGAAACCAAGCACTAGCTCTATCGCTTAAGGAAAAGGGAAAGAGGTGCAGCCTTATGGCCTCTTAGTTTGCCTTCAAGGTTCCACTGAGTCTTAAAAAAGTTGAAATATGAAGATTCAGATCATCAGTGGGTGATCCGGAAAATTGATTTTGCTGCACCAAGTTAAGAAGTGCACACTTGATTTCAAAATTGTTACCCTCATCCGTTGGGTACACAATAATAGCATGTGACTCTTCCGTGGAAGGGGTTGCATACTCCTTAAGAGTGCGTTCCTCAGCCATACCGTTACTATTTCGTGCTTTTCTCTTTCTTTTATGCAAGAATCCTTCGATCTCGGGAACGAGTTCACCAAGACTTTTGCTTCTTCGCATAAAAGAATAAGAAAACGTTATTAAAAAGAAGTCAGTCTAACCGTTATTAAAAAGTTAATCAAATTGCTTAACTCCCTAGAAGCGGCGCCAAAAACTTGATGTAGTAAATCCGCAAGTGCACGGTTTATCGATGTAGTAATAAAAGATATCGTTCCGACAGAGAGTTATGAATTTGATTGACTTTCAACAATGATTAGATGAGAGTTCAAAGTTAAAAAGTTGGATTTTTGTTTGATTTAAAATAACAATAATAAAAACGCCTTGGGATTATTGGTTGATCTTGGTGACAAATCGTTCACAAACCAAACCCTAAACCTAAATCTTACGTTGGATCTATTTTCTAAAGACAGGTTTCTCTTTGGTTTTTCATATATCCTTTCGGTCTCAATGAATGTATTTCAATAGCAACCACACCTATTCTCATGGTTGATTGCTATTGAAACCCTTTAAGTACAAAACTTTTAATGTCTCAAGGTTTGCTAGACTATTCTCATATTTTAATATTTATCTTCATTTATTTATGAATTTATTTTATAATTTTCATCATCATGTTAGATTATTTTTTTTCCTAAGTTCGACTACATTTATTATGGATGTTATTTAAATATTGTTGTGAAGTTTTTGTAATGTATTAGATTTATTTAATATTTAACTCGAATACTTGTTTTTGTGTATTATTTTTTGTTGCAGGGATGGATTTTGGAGCATTTTCCAGGTCCGTACCCAAGGAAGCCTAACACGAAGTGGAAAAAGGAGAGACCATGTGCATGGAGATGGCTTACTAGCAGATGGCATAAAGATGTGCATCATTACCACTTACGGCTGGATCGCTTAAAGGTGGATGATGTGAGGTTTTGTATGGTGATCACAGAGAAGTGCGCCCTTTTCAGCTTTTGTGCACTTACTCGGGATGGCTGATGTGCAGGAAGGAGAGGGAGTACCATCATTTACCTGAGCGGGTAAAGAGGCAGTTTAAGTATGTACATGACGTTCCTAGACATCCGTCTTCTATCGCTCAGATGCCTACGCAGTTGCTGACCACTGTGTTGCTAGACGCTCAGGCGTGGTTCTACCCTGATTGGAGACAGAGGTGTCAGAGACCATGGCATCATGAGCCTGGCTACATGGCTTGGTATGCCAAAGTCTCTCACCCTCGTATTCTCCCACCTGATGAAGGATCTCCTCCCAAGCGGGCGAACGTGGAGCAAATCATAGAGGAGGAGCATGCCAGAGAGCTGCCTAACACACTGACGATCATCAGAGATGTGGTGCAGATAGCTGATAACGTTGTGGTCAGGAGCGGCGAGATGACTAGAGAGGAGATAGTGCATGAGATGATCCGGATTGACAGTATTGGTCGACATGCCGTTACTTATCAGATTGCCAGGCAGCGCAGGGGGCAGAGGCATCGTAGGCAGCAGGGCTGATTATCATTAGACTTTTTTTATGTACTTTTTGACTATGATGATGGTGATGTATTATTATGATATGTTCCGTACATTTTCGTATTTCTATGACATATACGTACGTACGTTTTATATTATTTCTTGCGTTTAAATTTTATCCTGTTAAATAATATTATTTCATACATTTTATATTCATGAATTTGCAATTGGATGAAAAACTTTGTTTATCATGTTAAGGATTAAAATTTTGGATGAATTTGTTTAAGTATGAAAGAATTTGGTTATGAAAAATGGAAGGTGAGCTGCTGGAAATGGAATCAAACACGTAGCAGCAGTTAAGAACTGTTGGCATCAACGACAGTTAACTATCGCTGTCAACAGCTGTAGTTAACTGCTGCCGACTTTCTCAATGATAGTTAACTACAGCTGAAAACTTTTACGTAATTTTCGTATGTCAATGTGAAGTTATCAATGTCAGAAAAACAATTTTCTTAGAGAAAAAAACAGTTTTCCAACCTCGCAGGCTGTGGGCCGGCCCTGACATAAACCAACACTTTATATTAACAAATTTGTATTGAAAAAAATTAAAATCATGTGATGCAAGGTTATATTACATGCTTCACCAACAAATGAAGATTAGACACGATGAGAGAGAAAGAATCGTTGGTGCGTGGTCATATCGTCATACCTCCCCCAATTCTTAATTCCTTAAACCAATTTCACTTCCCAATATCAGGGCAGCGTTGGCCCCTTCTGGAATTGGTCTGGTTAGAGCTTGGAAGTGAGTGTTATAAAGTTAAAAAGTTTGAGAAAAAATATTATGCCTTTTTGAGAAACAATAACAACTTTGTCCCTCACATTTTTTCAGTATATCATTACTATCATAAAAATTAAACCAATGAAATTAAATTTCTGCGTTTTTCATGATCATATATTATTTTTAAGATCAATTACTTATATCTCTTACTAATATTAATAGATTTTGCTAATGAGTGTCATAACTCTAAGACACTTATTAAAGAAAACAAAAATATTAATTTTGTATTGGAAGCAACTGTTTTTTAACTTTTAAAAAGTTAAATTTACCACTTTTTTTTTATTTAACGTGTATTTAGATGTAACTTTGAAACCGCATTATGTAAAGCACTCAAATTGTAAAAATTATGAAGTATGTGTTTGATGCATATTAAAATCTCTAAAATATTTATCTCATAACCATAACTCGGTCGGTCCTAGTTTTCTAGTGAGAGAAACTCTAACTTCTCTCTAAACTTTCTTTCTCCTTCATTAGTCGAGGAAGGGTGGTTTTAGGTCATATTTTGACCTAAAATCATCCCTCTACATCTTTTTTCCTATTTTTTTCAATCTAAACAAGTGGTTTTCACATATATCAAGTTTTTCTTTTTCCGTTTTTGTGATTTCGTCGTCTAATTGCAGTGTTGTGTTGTTTGTCATCTTGTGCAGCATTTGATTTCGCGTCTTTTGCGGCATTTTTACTTTGCTAACACTAAAGTCCATACCTTAAGACTTCATGGAACGAAATTGTGATATAATCTACAACTTTTGCAAATAAGATTTGTGTTGTTTAGTCTACACAATCACTATCTAATTCTCTTAGTGCTATTTCTAGTGTACGTATATTTGAATTTTTGATAAATATTACTTCATATTTTATTACCTCATTTAAAAAGTATAATAATAAAATATTGATATCTTTGTCTGCATTTTATTTTATATTCCCAATTTTTTATGTTCTCAGTGTTTGTGTACTTAATTCCTTACACTGTGACCCTTTTATGCTTCAAGGATCCTCTTTTCTCTCTTCTCCATCTACATATACTAAGAACCTCTCTCTCTCTCTCTCTCTCTCTCTCTCTCTCTCTCACTAAGGCTAATACTTATTGTGTCATTTTATTCAAATTTCTTCACTTATTTGACAACCCATTTTTCCATATAATCTTCCAAGCTTGTTTTCAAACTCAACCAAATAATTAATCCTCAAAAAGTTACCAATTATGGGTAAGGAATGGTATGGGGTTAGAAAATCTTCCAAAAGAAGTGTTATAGTTGAAGGAAATGAAACTACACCAACACCACCTAGTGGTTGCATGTGTGCTTTTTTTCAATTCTTTGATTTTCATCCATTTCACTTTCCTAACACAATAAATCATCAACAAGAAATCACATCTTCTTCTTGCATCTCAAAAGAACACACTACTACTAGTGTCCCAAAAGGTTTAATAATTTTTTACAGTGTTTTTGAGGTTAAACTTTTCAAACAAGTTTTATTGTTTAACTACCTTTTATGTTTCTTTCTTTGTCTTTTTCTCCCTGCTTTTTAATGTTGTTGTACAATTTCAGGTGCTGAAGCTCCTAGGAATAGCTTGGAATCTGAGGATAGCATAGTTTCAAAAGAAGAAAATTTAAAAATTCCAGTAAGTTTATCAATTACTTGCCACTCTTTTTTCAGCAATGTATTTTTGGATTCCAGTTCTTTAAAATGTTTACTTTATAGTACATAAAGTATTTTTGTCAAAAAAAAGTACATAAAGTAAATACTGAATGACATTATAAACACATTTAATTGTTAAAAAGTTTTTAGATTAGAATTTTTTTTTTGAAAGAGATTAGAAACTTTATTTTAAGTGCTGTAAAATTTTTCTTTTTATTTACGTATTGTAATGGATAATAATTGTGATAGAGATGAGGTGAAAGACAAGTTAAAAAAATATATTTTTAGATTATTTTTTTTGTAATAACAATATTTTTAATGAATAGAATTAATGAAAAATAGTGTAACGGCATTTTTAAAATTCCTGAAAATGTTAGATTTTGTTTACAAAATTGTAAAAGAAAATGATGCAGAAAATATTGAATGTATATTGTACTATGTATATTATTTGAACTGCAAATGAAAAAAAAAATATACAAAACTTTGCAAATATATATATTGTACTATGCTAATTTTTTTCCTTATATTTTCTACTAACTTTTGAGGAGACAAAATCTAAAACCAGTATTTTGTGTTTCATTCTTTCAAATTCTAGTTTAGTTTGTTTATTTTGTAAAGTGAGTAATGATTGTGTACTATAAAGTGATGATTTTGATTTTGACCCACTTACTAATTTTTAATTTTTTAAAAATCTAGAAAAATATACAAATCAAGACAAAAAGGAGCAATGGTGGAAGTTTGACTGATTTGTCCTCAGAAATTAGCACTTCACCAGGAACAAAGACACCAACTTTGGTTGCAAGATTAATGGGTTTGGATCTTCTTCCAAATCCAAACTCACCCTCTTTTTCTTCACCTCTTTCAACACCAAATTCACAAGGGAAGAACAACATTATTCAACATCTTCACCAAGTTAGAACAAAGCAACAACAATTTCAAACCAAAGCAAGAAATAGTATTGATAGTAGTGAAATTACAAGAATGTCCTCATCTAGGAAAACAGATTTTGATCATCATAGACTCTCTCTTCAAATAAACAAAGAGAATAATCTTGGTGGTGAGGATTTTGAGCTACCTAGATTTTCATTTTCCAAGAGGAAAATTGATGAGAATAGTTGCAAAAGTCCAAGTCAATATGCAAAACAAATTGTTAAACAAGTTAAGGAAAGTGTTGTTAGTAGAAAAGTTGGTCAAGACATTACCAACACTCTCAAAAGCAATCAGGTACTTTCATGTCTTAAATAATATCTAATCATTTAATGTCATATAATTTTTTTTTATGAGGGAATCATATCATTTTTATTTTATATTTCATTATTTTGAAGCGAAATTTAATTTTAAATTATTTTATTTTTAGGGGATCAGTACTCAACAAAACTCCAACGTACCATATAATTTACCAAGAAAAGATCAATTATTAACAAGAGAAGAAGTTTTAGGACAATTAAGAATCAAGAGGTGTCCTAAAACAACAACATTGATAGATTCAAATCCTAAACCATCATGTTCACCAAGGATTAGATTCATTGACAACAAACACAAGCCAAACACAAAACCAAAGGCTTATACATTGAAAGAAGATCAAGAATCAAGTGACAAGAAATTAGTGTCCAAATGTAAGAAAGATGCCACTGAAAAGTTTAGTTCAAGATTCAAAAGGCCTACAAAGACATCAGATATAAACATTCGTCCAACTTCAAATTCTAGAGCCAATGACATCAAAAGTAATATAAAAAACAAGAGAATTCCAAATGTTCTCTCTATTGGGAAAGAGTCTTCCCATCTGGCCAACAAAATTTCTCTCAAACAGGTACTAATTTCCCATAAGTTAATTTTATATATTTTGTGTTCATCAAATATTTTTTTTATGCAATTCAAATTACTATAATACCCTCATCTTCATATGAGATTTGTTTTTCTATTGTGTATTTAACAAAAAAATGAAAATACACATTTTACTATTTTAATTATTGTAAAATGTACACATTTTACTATTTTAATTATAGTAAAATACACATTTTACTATAATTAAAATACGCCATCCTTAAGTTGAAATTTTGGATGAATATCATATGACTCAAATTTAGAGTTTATTTTTAAGCTTTGATTGACAATTTCTTCGTAACATTTAGCAATGCTCTTACTGTAAATGTGTGTTTTTCTACGCAATTCAAATTGATTTTTACATACAACTTATTTATAAAAAAAAAATAAAAAATGAGAATGGGAAAATATTTTAGTATGTCAATTGTGTTTCCATTTGAATTTTAATTAACAAAATCAAAGGCTATCACTAAAAAACATTAAAAACAAAAACAGTCACAGGTATCTGAAACTCAATGTATAACATTGTATTTCACCATCATAGTAAATTAGTACTAAAAAACAGTTAATCTTTAACTTTTTGTGGATTAAAATAAAAGTTAATATCATATTTGCTTTTTTTAACCATTTGTATTTTCATGTTGTTTACCAAAAAAAAACATTAAAAACAAAAACAGTCACAGGTATCTGAAACTCAAGACTCCAAACTCTGCTCACAGTTATCTAGTTGTTCGAGCCAAAGGTACAAACAAGAAGGAACAGTCACACTCTCCAACCAAGAACCAAGCACCAACGTCATAGAAGACAAATTTAACGGTGCCATAACCCTAGAAACATACAAACCAGAATTTCAGTACATCACTGAAATCTTAAACAAACATTGCACAATCACAACAACAAAAAACGTGTCTTTTAACAAATGGTTCTCTTCAACACATCCACTTCACCCATCAATCTTCCACTGCATTGAACAAAGTAGTAACGATAATGATCGAAACTTTACCCTAAAAAATCAACTTGGTCATCGTTGGAATCGAAAATTGTTGTTTGATTTGGTCGATGAAATTCTAATCGAGATTTTGAAGCCGAATGGTAGCGAAAAAAGGTTATGTTTTTTGGATGGGTTTTATGACAAGTGGACAATTATGGAGCTAGCAGAGATAGTGTTGAAAAGAGTTGTAGAGTTTCCGTGTGCGAAGTGTGAAGTTTTGGATGACATTGATAATTTGATTGAAGGAGAAGACATGGAGAAATATAGCAAGGTTGAAGATGAAGAAGTAAGAGAAGGATTGGTGATGGAGATTCAAGGAAACATATTAGACACATTGGTGCATGAAACTATTTTGGTAATGGAGATTCAAGGGAACATATTACCATTTTAATCTTTCAAAAGATGGGTACAATTTAGTTTTCAAATTTATAGAAATCTAAATTCATGTTTGTTATTGTAAGAATTCTTAGACAATCATGACTTGTATTAGATAGAAAAGTTAGTTACACTACTCACTTGGTTAGTTAAGTTAGTTAGTTGGTCTTTCTATTGGTTACATAAGTCTGATGTATTACTCGGTTTTATATATAAGAAAAAATTGATCAACAAAAATTGATGCATTTAGATCGGATTTTAAACAAGGCTTTTATATGTGTTTAGTCCCTGCAAATATTGATCATTCAAAATTTGGTCTCTGTATTCGTTTAACCTGGCATTTTGCCCCTTCAAAATTTAATCACTTAAAATTTCTTCCCTCAACCAAGTTAATCACTGTCACGTCACTGATTAGCTGACATGTCACTTCTTATTGGTTAAATGAGTTTCTGACCGTGTGAAAGGACAAAATACCGCCAAGGCAAAAAAGGAAAGGACCAAAATATCCTCTCATCCTTCTTCTTCCATTGAACCCAGACCTATTCTCTCCTAAAACATCAATAACAACAATAACGACATTAAAAATCCAAATCAAAATGTGCCATTAACAACGTCATAATCTGTCATTAACAACATCAAATCAACAACAATAACAACATCATAATCTGCAAACTTAACACTTTCCACCGGAAATAGCCGCGAACCAAACGAAGCAATTCACAGTGAGAGCGGAAACGGAAACGGCGGAGCAGGGGTTTGTAAGATGTAAGGAGAGCGGACACGGAAATGGAAACCGTTGTTGGAATCTCGAGGAATTCGGTGAATCCACTTGTGAAATCGGGAAGTGGTGAGCGGATTCCGTTCGGTGACGATGAGTTTAATTTTGTATTCTCCGGTGAAGGCTCGTTCACGAGATCAGTGAAACCGGCGATATTCGCGGCGGAGATTTCTTGGAGGATGAAACACGTAGAATCACTGCAGTGAAACCAACGGTATTTCGCGGCGGATATTGGATGAAAATATATAGAATGTTTTAATGTTTTAAATTTCGCATATGTTTTTTCTCTGCCTGTTTCAATCATGCGTGTAAGGCAAAGAGGAAAAAGTAGAGACATATTACATTCTTTCTTCTTCTTCCAAGAGGAGGGTATTTTGGTCATTTCGCGTGCGTATGAATCAATTAGCAACGCCACTTCCTTAGATTAGTGATGTGGCAGTGATTAACTTGGTTGAGGCACGAAATTTTAAGTGATTAAATTTTGAAGGGGCAAAATGCCAAGATTAACGAATACAAGGACCAAATTTTAAATGACCCCTATTTATAAGGACTAAATACATATAAAAACCTTTAAAAAAAATAATGCATGATGTAATTAATATTATCATATCTATATAATTTTCATTTTTACTTTTCTTGTATCAATGATTTATATCAAAAAATAGTAATAACTTGAGAGGATAAGAGTTGTGA
>Ga0315915_1009334_pt1 | contig 11186 bp, 10 predicted proteins | sample MpolbnodulesMG_FD_207738 | JGI IMG/M metagenome (GOLD analysis project Ga0315915, IMG submission 207738) | Medicago polymorpha root nodule microbial communities from Los Angeles, California, United States - branched nodules | ecosystem: Host-associated > Plants > Roots > Nodule | place: USA... | reverse complement strand
TTTTTTTTTTAGATGGGGGGTAGGTATTAGACTTAATTTTTTGTTTGAGGCCCGTAACATTTGGAGGCCCGGCCTGGTAGAGCACCTTGCACTCCCCCAAGGCCGGGCCTGCTCTAAAGGTGTGTTTGGTGGTTCATTGAGGTGTCAACATAGTTGGGGATGTCAAAGGATTATATTAACTAGATCATTGACCCATGCGATGCACGAGTCCTACCAGCTAAAACAGACGCAAGTAAGTTATGCATAATCTACTATATTCATATGAATAAGTCAATTGATTAGATTGAATCAATGTAGGTCATAGTTCATATGATGGGAAATACAATAAATTAGTCGCGTCATAGTGAAGTTAGCAATGTAGTTTGTTGCTATCATTAAAACACAATACATTAAAATTATCCTACAAAGCATATATTTAACACAAACTATCTTAAATTATGAAATACTTCTCTATATACGACATTTGAAGTCACATTGGTATCTTGACCATCTTCATCTGTTGTAAACATCTTCAATCCATCTTTGGAAGTAACTCTTGAAATTGCAACATATAATTGACCATGTGAAAACACAACACTTGACAAATATATCCCAACATTCTTTAAAGACTGTTTGTTGAAACTTAAAAGGAATCCTAACGTCATAAGGTTTAATAAATAATCTTGGTATAAAAATTTTCATGCCTATATTGCTTCCATATATGACTTTCCCTTCAAGCACAAATTTACCAATTTGGTCTTTAAAGATTGTTGTACCATTGCATAATCCTAATTTTTGATCTATATTCCTTAACAACATCGCTGGAACTCCAACCTTTAATCTGAGTTTGTGATTTGAAAGGCCAGAAATATTAATTGTGTTGAGAAATTCAAGAGTGTGGACATCATCAATCGCATCACCATCCATGTTTCGTGAAAGCGGCAAATCATGACTCAAATAAATTTTTGCTTCACCTAGAATTAAATCCAACATATAATCGTTTATTTGATCAACAATTGAATTCTTTAAAGCTAATATGACCCTATCTTGGAAATAAGTTATACCACTCATGCTTTCTAGTATCTTTGGATAAGTGCTCTCAACAATAGATGCAATGGAAATTTAAATTTGAAAAAAACATTAAATGATGTGTCTTTACCTTGCATAACACTCTTTTAAGAATTGCTTAGGAGGGAAGAGTCAAAAGCTATTAGGGTTTAACAAAAACTTGACCTAATAAATTTTTATAGTAAGTACGAAGTATGATAAATAACACCTCTAATCTTACTTAAAGAAGTTGTATTCTATTTTTTAGATAATGATATTAATGTCACATTAACAACAACAATGATATTTGGACACTCCAAATTTTCCTACACTCATTCAATACTTAATTTTATGTTTATAAGTCTTTTTCTATCACATATATCATATCATCGTCTCTTATCTCTATCTCTTAATGTATACATCTTCCTATCCTTTAACATAAAAAAAAAAATGTCCTCGATATATTTTATGATGTTGTGACATCAGCGGTAGCAATATCAACTTCTTATATAAAAGGGTAATCAATAATTTTGGTGTGTGAGCGTTGTAATTATAATCCTTGAATATCGAAATTGAAATAAATACATCATTATGCGTTTTTTTTTATAATATTATTGGCTAAATTTACTCACTAAAAACACTTTTAATGAGGATTAAATTGACAAAAAAAACATATTTAAGGATCAGAAAAGACACATATTTATGGGCTAATTCTCATTGGTTATCTGATAAATTACCCACAACTCCTCAAGATAACCTACACTCACAATATAAAATTATTGGCATCCCTAAATTGTGTGAATAAAAGGCCAGACTCCCCCTTTCATACATCACATGCAGACACTAAACACTAAACTAAATTTATGTACTCTAGCTATTTAGAATATACTCTTTTTATTTCAAACAAAAATAATTCTTTGTCCACCCTCCTTCCCTCCCTAAAAAAATAATAGAAAACTCCTTAAAATCGTTCCTTTATTTAACATCAAGGTATAAGTCTATGTTCATTCAATTTCTACAAACTATATATACTACATACTATATATATTCTGCAACTTTTAAATTTCAGTTGTTTTATTTTAAATTTATCTAGCTAAGAAAATTTCTACATAAAGATGTGGAAGCTGAAGTTTTCAGAAAACAAAGATGGTAATCAAGAATTAGTTAGAAGTGTGAATAAGAACATTGGAAGACAATTTTGGGAGTATGATCCACATCTTGGAACTGAACAAGAACGAGCTCAAGTGGAACAAGCTCGCAAACAATTTCATGACAATCGCTTCAAAACTAAGAACAGTTCTGATCTCTTAATGAGACTCCAGGTAAATACATGCATAAATAATTATAACATATAGTACAATTGCTTAGTTTAATTTAATTTAATTAGATTAGATACTTGAAGGAGAAATTTGTACAACTCTCTCTCAATTACCATGGTTAGTGGCTTAATCCTCTCGCTATGTTGGGCTACAGTTGGTGGTTATTTTTCTTTCGCTGCTCTTTTTGTTTTTTTCTTTCCCCGGTTTGTAATTATTGTACAGATTTTTTTGTTTTTCATTTGCACACCTTGTGCTAGGAAAGACATTTTGTGTTGATGATATATTTTATTTTAGCTTCTTCAAAAAAAAAAGATTAGATACTTATACTTACACGAATATGTGACAAGAGGAATGCTAGCAACACACATTCTAACACACACCTTTTAACACACTATCTTTGATTGGTTAAAATTCACATGGGTTCCACCAAATCATGTGGGTCCCATATAAATTTGGTGGGTCCCATATAAATATTAACCAATCAAAAAGAGTGTGTTAAAAAGTGTGTGTTAGAAGGTGTGTTGTTAGCATTTCTCATGCGACAATATGTATATATGCAAATTCTCTTTGAATTAAAATTCTTTTGTTCATCTTTGACTATTGATTTTATTTTTTGAAAATATATATACTAAAATGTATATACTCTAGCACAAAGGTATGTTAATATTCCTGAAGGGTAAATAATTAATTTTGGTTTTGTAGTTTGAGAGGGAAAAAGGTTTTTTAAATATGAAATCAGAGAATAATAATAAGGTGAAAATGGAGAAGGAAGAAGGAGATGTAATTAGTGAGGAAATAATAGGAAAGACACTAAAAAGAGCATTGAGATGTTACTCAAAACTGCAAACTGAGGATGGTTTCTGGCCTGGTGACTATGGCGGTCCTTTGTTTCTTTTGCCTTCTTTGGTATGTATAATATCATTTCCCTCTTTTTCTTATACAATGTCCTAAGCACTTTTTTTTTGTTGTTGACAAAATCCTAAGGTCATTTAATTCCTAGGAAAAAGAATGTCCGAAACATATTTGTTGGCATTTTACAATATCACATTTTTAATTTAGTCATAAAATATCTCTACAAATATCTTTTTTGAAAAAGATCTCTACAAATATCTTATTCGCATGATTTGATTGAATAGATGCGTAAAAACATTTTATAGAAATTAACCTCTTATTATATATTTGTTGAAGTGTACAGAAAGTAAACGATAGGCTCTCCAACATATTTTGCATGATTTGCTTGTTTTAAAGGGGAAAAAAAAAATCAGCTTATTGCCTTTAAAAGTGATCAATATAATTGAATTTACTTCTGTAAACTATTTTTAAAGGTTACTTCTTCAAACATGAATAACTAATAATGAGTATCTTTAAAGATTAATGTATTTTCTGAAAGAAGAAAAATAATTAAAATTCCTTATAAAAAAATGTATTAGAAAGAGTACATTGTCAGCAATTTCTTGATATAGTATCTTAAAAAAACAAGAAATTTCTTGATAGTACTCCTAAATATATATTTTAACAGGTGCTTGTCAACGTGATGGGATCAATTTTAACACATTATATGTGATTGATAATAAAAAATTAGTTTTTCTAATAGTTTTATATATTGTCTTTTTTTTAAGGAAGTTTTATACATTGTCTGTGATGTGGATTTCAGTAAACAAGAGTTTGAGATTGTAATCTAAACAAACAAAGTTCAAATCCCTTTAAAGATTATTGTAAAATTGTCACTAGTGCCACTTTAATTTATATAATTTTTCAGCTCTCCAATATTCTCTAAAAATTAATAATTAATTTAATATGTAACTTAAATCATTAGGAGATCCGCAATTGGACGGTGAGAATGAACCCCTCGAATTAATCGGTCTTGGGTTGGGTACGTTGTCGAGTTTTTTTTTTATAAAAAAAACACCAGGAGATTTAAAATAATTGTTATATTTGAACCATCTTATACTATGTTGTTTTCTTCTTACATGATATTATACTGTATTTATTATAAACTTAATAAATTTATCAATATATGATTAACTGAAATATTTAAGATGAATATTTAAATTCTAAAAAAGGTACGCATAACTGATTCAACTCTTCAGCAAAAAAAGTATAATTCAAGAAAAAAATAAATCAAAGTATTATATAGCCTCCTTGATTTTCTTGCTTTTTTTGTTTCTCTTTTCTAGCATTTGCTATATTGCTATCTTGTTTTAAAAAATAATAATTAATTATCAATTGTTTCGGTTGTTAAAGTACATAAAAGAAGTGTACCTAAATTGGATTAATTATGTGATAGGTAATAGGATTATGGGTGACTGGGGCTCTTAATGCTGCGTTAACACCCGAGCATCAAAATGAAATGCGACGCTATCTCTTCACTCATCAGGTAATTCGTTTTAAGTAACGTAGTAGCTAGAACTTCAACTTTAATGAATAAGTGATGAATTCGAGGTTTAAACTTCAAATCATATATATATATATATAATAAACGTCTCTACCAACTGAATTATATGTTCATGAGAACATTATCGGATAAATGTTACTCTCTTAAACAAATTAATTTCACTTGTTATTAGAGGATGAGTCTATTTGTTTAAGATTACTAAAAATAAACTTCTTATGAAATTAATCAACAAATTAATTTCACTTGTTATTAGAGGATGAATCTATTTGTTTAAGATTACTAAAAATAAACTTCTTATGAAATTAATCAACTGTTGCATCTATAACTAATTGACATGTATCAAAGTATCACAAAATAATGTTAGCCAGCTCATGTGAGGAATATGATATTAATTGTTAATATATATGGTATGCTCAGAACAAAGATGGAGGGTGGGGATTGCATATAGAAGGGCCCAGCACAATGTTTGGTACAGCTATGAATTATGTGACCTTGAGATTGCTTGGAGAAGATATCGACAGTGGAGATGGAACCATGCAAAAAGCAAGAAAGTGGATTCTTGATCGTGGGGGTGCCACTTCTATTCCTTCATGGGGCAAACTCTGGCTTTCTGTAAGTATTTGTGTATTTATTTTGTGAGGTTTTGACTTTGAAATATTGTTATACTATAGTTTAATGTACGTTGTAATTGTTTTGTTTTTTTACAATAATACAAGTGTATAAATAATGAAAATAATACATTAAATATATATAGGTACTTGGAGTATACGAATGGAGTGGAATGAAGGCAATCCCTCCTGAGATATGGCTTCTTCCCTACTTTGTTCCTTTGCATCCAGGCATGTTCTCATTATTTCTTATTCGGCCTATGTGGTACCATGTATTTTTTATATGATATGATACATATAACATGATATTATGTGGTACCATGTATTTATTTATATGATATGATACATATGATATTATGTGGTAACCATTATATGTATTTATTTATTTATATGATATGATATATGTTACTAATTAAAAAATTCACAGGAAGGATGTGGTGTCACACCAGACTTGTATATCTACCAATGTCATATTTGTACGGTAGAAGATTTGTGGGTCCATTCAGTGCCATTGTTTTATCTCTCAGAAGAGAAATCTATACCTTACCTTATCATATGCTCGATTGGGACCACGCTAAATATCGTTGTGCTAAGGTTCTTGTCTTAATTAATTATGTCACATATTTTAATTAATTGTGTCACCTATAATATTTGAAATTAATAATGAATAATAATTGCAGGAAGATTTGTACCATCCATGTCCAATGATACAGAATATTTTATGGGGTTTTCTTGATAATGTTGGGGAACCTCTTCTCATGCACTGGCCTTACTCTAAACTAAGGAATAAAGCACTCAAACATGTTATGAAGCATATACACTATGAGGATGAAAACACTAACTATATCTGCCTTGGTCCTGTTAATAAGGTTAATTATATACTTATTAATGAGACATAATCAAATGATTTTAACTCAATAAGTGATTATTACGATGAAAAATAATTCAAAAACAGGTACTAAACATGGTTTGTTGTTGGTTGGAGAACCCAAATTCTGAAGCATTTAAGTGTCACATTTCAAGAATCAAAGACTATCTATGGTTGGCTGAGGATGGAATGAAAATGCAAGGATATAATGGTTCTCAATGTTGGGATGTTGCTTTATCTGTTCAAGCTATCTTGGCTACCAAACTTGATGATGAATATGGTTCAATGCTTAAGAAAGCTAACAATTTCATAAAACTCTCACAGGTAATAAATATTGTACACATATTTTGACTGAAAGTTACATGATTATGAATCACTAATGCCATGGAAGAAAAAAAAAGTAACTAAGATCTATGGAACACAAACACTCCTCGGATTAGGCGAGTTCCAGTGTCTGACACATGTCGATATCCGACACAACATATATTATTCCATTGAATTATGTGATTTTCTCAAAGTATCGTATTTTGGTTTTGAAGGTTACAATGAACAGCTCTGGTAATACTAGTTGTTGGTATCGCCACATTTCTAAAGGTGGTTGGCCTTTCTCAACTCAAGACAATGGCTGGCCTGTTTCTGATTGTACTGCAGAAGGCTTGAAGGTAATCAATTTGCCATTAATTTTAACAAAACACTAATTTGTCACATATTTGGATCAGCTAAACAAATCATATTTTCAGGCAGCCATTTTGTTATCAAACTTGCCAATTGAGAATGTTGGGAAAGCAGTGGAAACAGAACAACTATGCAATGCAGTTAATTTGATTTTATCCCTGCAGGTACTCTAAACTGATCTTTCACTCAAATACAGTTAATGTCATTGTTAAAATAAGACAATAAAATAACCATACAATAAATGTCAACTCTACAGAATAGAAATGGTGGATTTGCATCCTATGAACTCACAAGATCTTATACATGGCTGGAGGTACATCTTTTTTCTCAGGAAATTAATTGAGGAATGTAGATTCAATTTTTAAATCTTTTAACACTGAATTGGTTTATGTAACAGAAAATAAATCCAACTGAAACATTTGAAGATATCACCATTGATTATCAGTATGTACCTGACATCGACACATTTCCTTGTAATTATTTCCATGTCGTCTATCACTTGAATTTGTGAAAAACGAGTCTGTTATATATAGGTACGTAGAATGCACATCAGCAGCGATACAAGGTCTCACCTTGTTCACTCAAAAATATCCACGACACAGGAAGATGGAAATAGAGACTTGCATTGCTAAGGCTGCAAACTATATCGAAAGCATACAATTGGCAGATGGTTCATGGTTTGCTTTATTACTAGTCCACAAACTTAATTATTCGCCAAAAGGGGTTTCAAAAATTATATTAATTTCTTAATGTGAGTTTAAGGATTTATAATTACTTAACCATATAGGTATGGATCATGGGGAATCTGCTTTACATATGGGACATGGTTTGGAATAAAAGGGTTGATAGCTGCTGGCAAGAGCTACAAAGATAGCAAAAGCATAAGAAAGGCATGTGAATTTTTACTTTCAAAACAGCACAGGCTTTCAGGTGGGTGGGGTGAGAGCTACCTCTCATGCCATTACAAGGTATATAGTATGAAATGAATGAACTTTAAAAGTTCTATTCTATCCCTTTCAGCATAACATAGCTTTTCACTAATAATAACATGTAACAAATTAACAGGTATACACAAACCTGGAAGGAAACAAGTCTCATGTAGTGAACACTGCATGGGCTATGTTGGGACTTATTGAAGCAGGACAGGTATAATGTAGTTTACTATGGCAAGTTAAACTAAGCTCAAATGCTAAGAATTATATAATTAAGAGCATAATAAATAAACTCGATATTTGTTATTTAACGGTATAGGCCGAAAGAGATCCAGCTCCATTGCATCATGCCGCCAAGGTTTTGATCAATTCACAAATGGAAAATGGGGAGTTTCCTCAACAGGTAACAATTTTAGATCCATTGTTATGCAGTAGACATATTTATATTGATGACAGAAGAAAAACTCTTTTGGCACCTAATCTTTCTTTGTCCAGCACAGATCTTAACTATTATGCATTACTTTTTTTATAAACATAAATAATAGGAGTACCTAATATGATAGATGTATTGTATAGGAAATAATAGGAGTCTTCAACAAGAGTTGCACTATCAATTACGCAGCATATAGAAACATTTTTCCTATATGGGCTCTTGGTGAATATCGAAGTCGCGTACTGCTTTGTCCTGACAAAGAGTCCAGAGCAACTGCATAATAATCAGGTAAACAAATGTCTATATTGTTTTACTTGTAATAGAGTAATTCACTTGAATCCTCTTACCGCTAACTAATCTCATACCTTTTCAGCTACAAAACTGCCAGCAAATGGAGCAGGAGGCAAAACAAAGTGCACTAAGAGCTTCAAAGTTTATGTTGAATACATGTGAAATGTAAATTGCAACTTACTTAAGATATCTATTTTACAATTTACTTTTATGACAGAGTGCTAAAATCAAGCATTTCTCGTACCGAGAATTTCATAATCCATTTATCATGTGCAACTTTTCACACGAAATCAAGGCACTGAAATCTCAAGGCTTTGTTAACCAGCTTAAGCAAGCCCTTCTGTAAACAATATTTTGCCTTTCCGGAACTAAAATGACTTGTTGCAGCAGAGAATGGTTGAACAGCTGCTAAAGGATTATCTTGAAGCGAAAATGCAAGCTGCCACAAATCGACCAAAGCCCTCAGCGTAGCAATTGTATGTCTTCTTACAATCCAAAACCATGAATAGTTACAATTATGAAAAACATAGTTCCTTAAGGAAATGGAGCAAATCTTGTTGAATTCACTTTTGGTCTTAAAAATCAATTCAACAACTTTTGGAGACTGTAAAGAAAGCACAGTTAGAATTGTGATATACTGTTATTTAATCATACAATATAACATTCCCCCAACAACAACAACACACAAGCTCTGATTCCCTATGTAGTAGTTCATTGGTCCTACGTATGTCCTAAATCACTACCGAAGTTTAACTTCACAAATAACAATTATAGCCCTTATTGTACATAAAAATCATGAATGAATTTATCAAATTATTGGTATAGATTAAATAAGGATAACTTAAGTATAAGATAGTCCACAAGCCTTCAATACATGTTGAAGTAAAAAAATAATAATTCAACTTTTCAGAGAAGACAAGTAAACTCAGCCCATATAAGAGAACAACCACCACCAAAACAGTGAAAAATAAATAATTTAAACAAGGCTACTTTTGATACACAACTCTGCTATAGCGAGAGGACATAGGCAATGGTTAGTAGATGAAAAACAGACACATTATACTTGGGAGCCAAGAATACAAGTGATTACCTTTTCGAAGTAGCTTGCTTTCTTCTGAAAACATAACAGACGAACAAGATCAAACAACCAAGTATAATCTTGCCCCTCAGCACCACGAACTTATCATTATACAACTTCAATTTAATAGCATGCAAACACCAGGAACATGCCTCTATTCATTCAGACAGTTTTGAGATACCTGCATGTTTGCCTTTCAAGGATTTAGGCGATCCTTTTATATTCGTGTAGTTCTTTAGGCTTTAGGAGATCCTTTATATTCATGTAGTTCTTTCAATGAATATGTTTCATTGTTATTTCTATACGATTGCAGAGAGGTAACTTAAGACGAAGTGATACTTTTACGAGAACGGTGTAACCTTCTCAGAAATCCCTATGATTACAGTGGCAAACCGATATTTAGTAAATAGATAAATGGGAAAATCACATCTTAGGTGAAACAAGATAGTATTTACAAAAAGATTTTTAAATTTTCAAAACTAGCTGTGCTGTTATGTTGCAGAGAATGTTCAATCATATATTTACAGTGTTCAATTTGCAATGCACCATGTTTTAGTATTGAAATGATACCCACTCTAGACAACGAAGCAATGAAGATCGATGAGTTTGTTATAGAGAATGCATTTACCATGACATTTTAATGAAAGAGAAAGATAAGCATGTATTCAATACAGATATCACTTGTAGAAGATAAACATTCACGGCTTCAGCTGATTTCCAGTTCACAAAATGCATATCATTTGCCAAATTTAGCATTTTTAATCCGGAAAAACCACAACACTAACTCTGATTTCAAATTCCAGTTCAAATGTCTGATTAAAAAAGCTTTCATCTTGATTGTAGAATTACTTGCAACCCACGAAATTGCAAGATCGTAAATCTTCTAGAACACAAATTACTCTGATTGTAGCATTTTTGTCAATTCTCAAATTTAAGGGGTTTAGTTGCATGAAGTTACAATTTCGATGAGGTGCTTGGCTATTCACTAAAATTGATATTCTTCCATTCAAATATTCAAGAAATTGAAATAGAACAGAACACAAATGGATCAGAGAAAGATGGAAAGGGTTGATTGGGATTTTATAGAAAACTAATCAACAAATATCATAGATGATTAGATCATCTGATAACGATGAATGCAATTGATAACCATTGATAGGAATGTTACGACCTATTGTCGGTAAAGGGACATAAAGCAACAATCCTTCCTCATTCAAACTGAATGTTCAAAAGAAAAACTATCTATGTGCTGCTGCTACTGATTGTATCGCTATCAACAGCAAATTCTTCGTCCACTAAAGTATCGTAATCCAGGTCGTCAACAATCTTCTGAATCAGAATCAGTAAGATCCATCTCCTCGTCCTCCTCTTCTTCGTCAACCAAGTCACCTTCATCATCCTCATCTTCCGAATCAGTAAGATCCATCTCCTCGTCCTCCTCTTCTTCATCAATCAAGTCACCTTCATCATCAACTTCCTCATCTTCTGAATCAGAATCAGTAAGATCCATATATGAATATACTTAGACTAATGCAGCAGAAAATAATTATTATTAAGGTTA
>Ga0315915_1009333_pt1 | contig 11186 bp, 5 predicted proteins | sample MpolbnodulesMG_FD_207738 | JGI IMG/M metagenome (GOLD analysis project Ga0315915, IMG submission 207738) | Medicago polymorpha root nodule microbial communities from Los Angeles, California, United States - branched nodules | ecosystem: Host-associated > Plants > Roots > Nodule | place: USA... | reverse complement strand
AGTTGGGTCAACTTCAGATAATATGAAAATTGTTGATGCTCTTCTAGGGTTTGGCCGCGTAAACTAGGGTTTCTGTGTGTACCAGTTTTTTTGGGCCGCAACCACTATCATTGGGCGGTAGCCGCCATTGGCGTGAGTTTGTTTGCTTTTGGTTAGGGTTTAACTTTACATAGACGTGTCTTGAACAATATAAATGGCCAATTGTGCCCTTGCTTTTGTCACACAATAATTCCCACGCAAATAACCAACATTAACCCTAATCACTTTTATCTCCCTATTTTTCCTTTTAACCATGGAAACCAGTCTTGAAGGTCTAACCCTTGAGGATGGTGGCATGACTCTGAATTTGGAGGCTGATGCAACAAACACCACAACCCTTGAGCACGGTCTGATTGGTAGAGTGTTAACGAACAAGGAATTCAAGGTTTAGGAAAATTAAATTCTGCTTATGTTTATGAATACAACTCACATTCCTTAAAAGGAATTCAAGATGATCAAACATCTTTAGACGAATGGTACCCATACCTTGGACCTTGCAAGATGTGTTGTTTTCGGGGTGAACGTCTCCACATATATACCTTCGACACCAAACTATTAAAATACTCTTTTTTTTAGACACATGTGATAAGAGCAACCCGAGCCCAAGACCCAACTCTTTTCCAGTTCTTAACTGTGACTACTAGTGCACTCGCACTCTCATAACCATCTTCTGAGGCAACCACAACTTGAATGGAAGATTTGCTATTTTCCATCTTTTTGAAACTATGAATCTTTCCCCAAAATGCCCATCTTTCTAGAGCCATGAATCTTTCCCCAAAATGCACCAACCATTTTCCAAGAGTCCACTCTTTTGGTTCTCTAAGGTTAACATCTTGACCCTTTGAATCTAACCCTAAAACCCTAAACCTTAAACCTCTAAGTTCCCTAAAAATTTCGTCATTTGGTTACATGAGATTCTGAAAATACTTCAACAAATGGATCAAAGACTACTTATGCAGTGTCGTGATCCCGAACAAATCGCGCCAAGATCTCAAGGAAATACACAATATTGTTGTTGTTAGCTTGCACAATTGCATAACGACTTAACCCAATTACGTTGCAATTTTTTATGAACCAAACAATTCTTCCAACAACATCAATCGCGACAAGAATATTGCTTGCGATCGTGTCACGATTTTGAAGAATTATTGGCATCACAATTTTTTTAACTAATTTGACACATCATTTTTGAGTTTGGTGTAGTCGAATCATTATTGTATATACTACATACCGACTCAAATGCACATATTTTTTGTTTGTCAAGTATCCTAGTGCCGGAACTAACACATTTTAAATGTGAAGAAATGAGATGTTCGAGGTTCAAACCCCAACCTTATATATATTACGCATTATTTATACCAACTAAGTTAAACTCAATAACCCTTGAATGCAGTCTTTATTAAAAGGAAACTGCACAATTACCTTTTTATTTGTTTTCTTAAAGCATATAATATTATAATCTGCTCACGTAAAAAAGACAAGCTGTCGTTTTGCCGTTTTGCTTAATTGCAAGTTACTTAGTATTTGTCACTCTCAATGCAACAATTCATGCATTTGCGTAAGTTAATTAGCATTTTGCTGGAGGTTACGACTTGATCTGTTCTCTGCACAAGTAGTGGTTCGCCGGTCCTTCTTTATGCATTGTTATTATATTTATTATTTATTCAAGATTATACAAAAAAATGTATATTGCCAACAATATAAAAAACTTTTACACGTATTTTTTTTTTTTGGTATAACTTTTACACGTATTTAATAATGTATTAACACATCATTTAATGAATTAAAAATATATAATTTTTTCATATCTCAGTAATTAATTTCACAACACACCATTAAATAAATGTTTAAAATTTTGTTACAATAACAATGTATATATATTAAGCTAAAAATAATAAAAGATTAGTGTGATACCTCTATTTTGAAAGGTAGAGTGATACCTCTTTGTCGCTCAATAGTTTATTTATTTAATCAGGAATCAACAAAAGTGGGGTAGCACTTATGTGACATAGAATTGATGACATTGGTCAATCACAATGTCACGATCCTTGTGAAAGAGAGGGAAAAAAGTCACTTGTGACATTGTGGTTGATCAATGTCATCAATTCTATGTCACGCAAGGACTACCCTTTTGTGTGCGCTAGCAAGTAAGATTGAACACTCACAACAAGCACTCTGTTTTGATTAAGAATTAAGAAACAAGAAAATAATAATTGAGAAGAAAAACCGTAGCTAATAAAAGTGTTTATTTCTATATATTGATACTATAAAATTATTTTACACGTGTATTCAATGAATATGATAAATAATTAGTTTTTGAACATATTAAATGACGTAGACAATACATTTTTTGATATATGTGTAAAATATTTTTATATTGACAGCACATATAAACTAAATCATTGATAAAATGTTGAATAAACCAAAAGTCATAAATATTAATAAAGAAAAAAATTATACTGAACTGCACTAATTCTAATTCTCTCGTTCTTTAGGAGAATGATACATAATCAAGTGTAAAGTTTAATCAATGATTTTTTTTTTGCCAAAAATTGACCCAGTATTTATAAACAATTCGTTATTAATTAAAATTCGACAATCATTTGATCTTAATCACATGATTGTTTGGGGGTTTGTATAGCTCAATTGAGTTGAGTTATGGGTTATGAGTTGAAGGTTCAGCGTTCTAGTCATGGCAAGAAGAAAAAACTAGCTTGATTGTTTGTGGTATATTTATATGGGTAAAAGTTTCTTGCATTCTCATGCGAAAATAATTCAAAATAATTTGTAACCGGATAAAATGAATGCTAGAGTATATTTTACTTCATTACGAAAAATAATTTATATATCTATATTGTAATACTCATTGAGGATTAAATTTTTATAGAAGTGACATTTTTTTTTAACAAGGCAAAATGAGATATATATTAATAACAAAGTGTGAATCATCCCGTACAAGATGTGCTGAGATTGAAACCCACAAAAGTTACAAAGTCACTGATGCCAAAAATGAAGGCATCAAAGAATGAAAAAACGAACCCAAGTTACACGTGGACACTCATGCAATGAAGTAGATGCTTCCACCAATCATGATAGCTATAATGAAAAAACACCTCTTTAGATTTCAGCCACAAGTAAGAGTTGAGTTTCACTTTGTCTGCAAGAATGGAAGGATTAGACATCGTGTTGTTAAAGATACGGTTATTCCTTTCCTTCGAGATGATCCAAATGAAAGCAAACCAAACAACTTTAAAGTATGTGAGCCGATCTCGGCATGCCTGCCATGTTTGAAAATTGGATACAATGGTCTCGAAGCACATATGGATCGACCGACGAAATTCCTAACCAATTAAGCACATGATACCAAACACTGGTCGATATCCTGCAACCTAAGAAAAGATGAGTAGCTGTTTCGGAAGTGCCACAATCAGCTACACACATAATATCACTAGATGGAATTATACTCCTCCGCAACAAGTTGTCTTTAGAAGTGACATTAATAATTCCCAAATAAGTAAAATAAAAATTACATTTCGTGCTTGGTTTGAATTTGCAGGTTTTTCTTCCCATGATATAATCATCCCCAATAAAGATTCAAAGCTTGCTGACATATATATGAGGTAGAAGATAATTATCAAATAAGAGAGTTATTTTATGAGAAAGAAGAGTGTGGACAAAATTAGCGATAAGTTTATATCATAGTAAACGTTGACAGTTCTGAATTTCTGGATTTGTGGATAGATTCAAAGAAAAACAATAGATGATCATGTCTGTAAGTCTGTTGGACTTGGTTCTGAAAGTGAAGTGTAAGACAATGACATTATTCTGTTCCAATAAAGTTTGGATTCTTAATTACAATTAGAATTTTCACTCCGTTTCTCTTTGGTGAAAATTTCAACCATATAGAATGATGATTTTTTTTTTTGGTATTTGAGAATGAAGATTTGAAATATGAGTATCTATGAATAGACGTGCACACACGTTAACCAGATACATACAAGTGTGTGTATATATATTTGGTCAAGAATACATGTATATTTAATTAACGTTGATGTTTATTGAGTTGTGTCATATAATATCGCTGCCCAAACATCATGTTGAAAACATAACTTCTACTTTTTCTAGTACAGTAGTACTCTTGTTGAATTAATTTACAATTCTATGGAGTTGAATTCTACCGCCATTGCATCTTTCTCTTTAGGATTGAGTCATGTTATGAGTCTTAGGTTTAAGTTGTTGTCTTGATAAATTTTAAATACTTTCGAATACAAACATAAAATCCACAAGGTCTTACTCCTACATTCTTTGGAGTATATATGCTATTGTTTTAGCTATGCTTATCTTGTGGCAATTAACTCTTTATTACTTCATCCGGTTCTATGAAAAAATTCATTTTTTAGATTCATGAATAATTAATTAGTATTTAATTTATAACAAAACTAAAAATGAATTATTATTTTATTCATAACCAAACAAAATTCACTCTCATTCTTCTAACTTAAGATTATAATTATTTTTTAACGACATAATATCGCTCAAATCCCTATAGATACAATAATTCAATACTTATTTTTGATACTTCATTGGATAGAATGGGAAACCCACACTAGGATTGTTAATGGTAGTATTATTGATGAGTGAGGTTTATATAGACTGGGAAACCCGGCCAGACTAGGATAAGTAAACAATATAACTATCTTGGATGGTTATGCACTTATCCTTTATAACAAACTAAATCTAACGTAATCAATCAAAATAGTAAGTCTAACTAATACCTCCCCCTTCACTTCTCCCTCTCCTTTCCCGTATTATTTTTTAATACAATTGTATCAAAGACTCAGGAACAAAGCTGGAAGGAGGACCAACAAATGTCAGAGTTCCCCAATTGTTTTCTTTTCTTCTTCATATTAGTATGCCATTATATTTTTGGTTAAAGCGCACTTTTCCCAAGTTTTAAAAAGTTGTGATTTTGGTCTCTTATGAACAAAAATTATAATTTTGTCTCCCTAAGATTTAGCCCATTTGCAATAGTAGTCTTTTTGCAAATTTTGACTTAGTCAATGCCTATGTAGCAGGGCCACGTGTGTAATTATAGGATTTTAAAAAAATAAAAAATCCACATAATCATTTTTGAAATTAAATAAATGAAAATGAAATTAAAAAAATAGAATTTTTTTAAAAGAAAAAACCCAAATACCAACCCATTTCTTCCTTTCAAGTTCTGTCATTAGGAGTTTCGATCAACGACGAACTCTCCGATTTCGATGGATTGCCGGTGAAAAACTTTGGTGGTCCCAAGAAGAGGTGGCGTCTGTCGGACTGGTATTGGAAGTGTTGTTGTGTACAAGTGTGAGTTATATGTCCCACATCGGATAAAAGAGTAAAAGTTGAACACCTTATAAGTAAGAGGACCCATAAATGCATTGCCTTAAGGTTTTGGGTAAGAGTGTGGTCTCTCTCTTTTGCTTGTGCGGTTGTTCTAGCCTCGATGTCCCCTGAGCTCTTCCAGTGACCCAACAGGAAGGTGGCGGAGAGGAAGGAACGTCAATGGTGAAAGTGGGAACCACAAAAACTTCAATCTTTTCACCTAAAAAAGAGGAAAAAAGAATGACAAGAAGGTAATGATTTGGTTATTATCCTTGTCCTGTTCTTCTTCGCTTTGTCTTGGGTTTTCAAGTAAAAGGGGTGTTTGTATTAATCTTCAGAACCAAACAAAAACAGGAACAATATAACTCAACTATGTATGAATTAGATTCGTTTTGTAACCACTAAAAACAATGATTATTTTTTTTTATGTTGTTGTTCATCTATAATCGTTAAAGGAAGGAAAATAGAGAAAGAGATGAGGGAAATAAATGAAGTGTGTTGTTGGGGAAAGAAGAATGATTATATAAATTAAGCTACATAGAACAATTTATTACTTTTTCCACCGTGAATATTGCAGTAGCCAATTCTGATATACCATAACAAGTTATTTATGCATGTGTAAATAAATAAGGATGCATTCGTAATCAGTTGTATAAGTACACATCAATAATAATTTTGAAATTGGTGGAGAAAATTAAAATTTGCAGGTTCACTTAAATATAATCCTTAATTTTTTTTTATGGGCTGGATTGGAATTGTTATGAAGAAATGAATTGAGATTTAGGGTTTTTTTAATATCTTTTTTGGATTTTTAAAATTTTTAAATTTCATTTTCATTTATTTAATTTTAAAAATGATTATGTGGATTTTTTTTTAAATTCAATAATTACACGCGTGGTCTGCCACATAAGCATTGACCAAGTCAAAATTGGTCACAAGGACTAATATTGCAAATGGGCTAAATCTTAGGGTGCTAAAATTGTCATTTTTGTTTATAGGGGAACAAAATCGCAACTTTTTGAAACTTAGGGGGAAAAGTGCACTTTAGCCTATATTTTTTGGTCACGATATTATTTTCTATCAACTTTATATGATATTCTATAATGAGCCTTTTGTGACTCAATATATTTAGCGTTCAACACTTAAGTTTCTAAGTTTAATTACACTAATCATTAACTTAATTACACTAATCATTAACTAGAATGCATAACAATGAAAAATAAAGTGAAATTTTGTTTGCAATTTACAGAAGAATCTTAATCATCAATGAATATCAATTTATGATTCCTTGTTGCAATTTCCTTCAAAAAAAATTATTTATTACATGCAGTGTTATTCGTGAACTCTTATACCAACGATGTGCTCATGATTTTGTCTTGAATTTATCCTCCTACCTTTGCATTTTGTTGTTTCATGTTTTCTTTCTTTACTATTAAAAAATCTTTTTTAGTCCCGTCATACTCAAGCAAGCCTCAAAGAACTCATCTTTCTTATATCTTTGAAGTTTCTTACAATTTTAGATATATTTTTTTATTTGAGAATATTTTCGGATACATATTAACTTTGGATATAACTTCTTAATTTTTTTTTTTATATACATTATGCATATAAATATTTGTTTTTTCTTTACTATGTTATACTTTTAACAGTGATGCTATTTCTAGCGAAGGAAATCATCACGAAGTCATCATGAATGTATGGCAACCATTGGATTTGCTTTCTTATAACAATACATGGGTTGATGGAAATCATGAAGGTGGCCCACACTGTTAATTAACACGGTCGTGATAACTTCGGGATGCTATTTTTCAGGAAACATAGCATTTTCCTACTTTTAAACTCTCCCTCCCCTAAACTGATTTGCTTCCAACACCATTTTTTTTAAAGAGCCACATTAAAATTTCTTAAAAAAAAATTATTTCTAGTCTGCCACACTCTCTCAGTACAAATTTTATATCCAACTTACTCTTCTCACTCCCTCATTAAAATTTATTTAAATAAAGGCTTCTATTCATGTATGTAAATATGAGGGGTTAATAGTGTTTTACCCCCTATAATATATGACACTTTTGATTTTGTCCCCTGTAAAATATTTTTTTTAGATTCCGTCCTTGTAAAATAAAGATTCTTCAAGATTGCCCCCTGACCCCTATGACTCATCAGAATCTCTTACATGGCGCTCATGTGGATTTTTTTTTTCATTATTTTTTTGGATGCCCTGCGTAAAAAAAACATATTACACGTCATTTATAATTAAAAATCTGAAAATTAATTTTTAGAAATAAAAAAAAATCAGAAAAAATTCAGATTATATTTTCTAATATAATAAAAAACTCTAGAACTTAAATTTTTTTTTTTAAAAATGGAATGTATATTTCGAAAACTAGAAAATTAAATTCAAAATTAAAATAAGTTCAATCTTTTTTCTTAAATAAAAAAGTTTGATTTAATTTTTCTAAAAAAATAAAAATCAGGAAAATAAGAAAAGTTTCTATTTTTATAAAAAAAAATAAAAATAATTTTATTTTTGTAACAAAAATTAAATATTCTGGCAAAATAAATATTTTTTCCGATATAAAACTTTTATTTTTCTAAAATAATAAAATTCTATAAAATAATATAAGTTTTTAAATAAAAATATATATTATTTTTGTAAAAATATTACATATTCTGGAAAATAAAATCTATTTTTGTTTAAGAAATAAATATTCTGGAAAAAAAATTATTTTGAATTTTTTTTTAGAATTTTTATTCCAGAATTTTTATATTGAAATAAAATCTGAACTTTTTTAAATTTCAAATGTGTTTTTCTAATTTACGAAATATATTTTCTAATTTTTATTTTTAAAATTAAGTTCCAGATTTTTTTAACTTTTTGAGAAAAAAAATCTGAACTTTTTATTTTGAAAATTAATTTTTTCGATTTTTTAAAATTTTCGAAAATTTATTTTCAGATTTTAATTTTTTTTCTTTTTTTAATTAAATATGATGTGTTAAATGAATTATACATGTGACCAATGAAAAATAATAAAAAATAAAAAGAAATATCCACATCAGCGCCACGTATGAGATTCTGTTGAGTCATAGGGTTCAGGGGGCAATCCTGAAGAATCTTTATTTTACAAGGGCGGAATCTAAAAAAATAATTTTACAGGGGGCAAAACCAAAAGTGCCCTATATTACAAGGGGGTAAAACACTATTAACCCTAAATATGAGTTACAATAGATTAGATATTCAGTGGAACCGCCTATGAGGAGCTCCAAGAATACTCTAAAATGACTAAGGTGAAAATACAATGGGTATGCTAGAATGAATGACCTTCTCTTGCTTTCTAAGTGCCCTCTTTATAGTCATTACTTTCTTGACCTAATGGGCCTCTCTATGGATCTCCAGGCCCATTGGCAAAATTGGTTACTCCTTCTCTGTGTATCTCATCCGTACATGACACATGGAGCTGGAGCACGTGCAACTTACGTCGCTTGTCCGTGCAGGACGTGTGGTACACCATGAAACACTTCTTATGAGGACCACAACTTTCCCTTGGATAGTAACGTGAGGAAGTGGAGCTCTAGTTGACCTGAAGAAAAGAGCTGAGCAAGGCATGTTGAAGGGTCGAGCTGAGCTGGGCATACTGAAGGGTTGAGCTGAGCTGGGCACGCTAAAGGGACGAGCTGAGATGAGTATGCTGAAGGGACGAGCTGAGTTGGTCATACTGAAGGGTCGAGCTGAGCTGAGCACGTTGAAGGGACGAGCTGAGCTGAGCATGCTGAAGGGACGAGCTGAGTTGGTCATGCTGAAGGGTCGAGTTGAGCTGAGCACGCTGAAGGGACGAGCTGAGCTGGTCACACTGAAGGGACGAGCTGAGCTGGTCATGCTGAAGGGTGGAGCTCTATTGACCTGAACACTCAAGTTGAGCTGGATATGTTGAATAGTCAATGTATAGTAAATTCCATGTGGTATAGTCCTCTATACCAGTCCAACTTCCGTTTAGTTATAATAGCTCGCTGAGTTAATTTTTTTGTGACAACTAGAGTACCCATGGAAGAATGATGGGTAATTTACCTCAACCAATGAACATTCACTTTTTAGGTGGTATCTATGAACTATCTTGACTCCAACAATAAATTGATCATTTTCATTGGTTGGTGGGTAAATTACCCACCATTTTTCAATTGTAATCTAGAAAAAAGCTAATTTTTTTCCATAGCGGATCAAGTGTCAATTGTACATACTACACTAGACTCTAACTCGTGCGATGCACGGGTATCGCACAAGTTTTGAAGAATATAAATATCATATTGATTATACATTCAATACTATGTTATGAAACGACTGCAACAAGGATAAAAAAATGCAAAAAATACATCAATTTAAGCTATTAACTTTGTTTTCTTACCAAATAATATTACCAGTTGTGTTCTTGAATTTCTTCTTTGTTAATAATGAAAAGAAATTGCAATCAGGAAAAGGAACCGCTAGGGCATTTGTGACTTTAAAAAAATGTTTTAGCACAGTATATGAATTTTGGAAGCAAAAATATATCAATCAAAATGGAAGTGGCTTAGTGGTGAAAATTGTAAAGTGTAGTCGTATGGTACCCGATTCAATTCCTTGCAAAACCTTTTTTTTCATAAAATTTATTCAAACCAGCCAAAAAGGGCGGTATTAGGGTTAAGTGATAAAATCAACGATCTTTTGAGCAATGCGAAATTAAAGCAATTACCGATATATAGTGGAGTGTAATAGCAAAAAGGAAATGCACAGCAAAAGTTAAAATGAAAACGGTCCACTTGGCCCAAAACTCTATCATACAACAAACCAAAAAAGAAGAAATAGCTAGCTTGAGAAGAAAGCTATAGACAAAACAGAATAAGAAGAAGATGAAGGCATGAACAAATAATCCACCTTCCCATTGGAATCTTCATCACACCACCACTAGCATATCTAGATTGTCCTAAATTTCCAATCGTCAAGCAAAAGGCAACAACACCCCCACACCCAACATCTTCACCATGTGCTTTACGCTATATACATATATAGTTCGGTGAATTTCTTAACTTATAAATGCATTTGCAAAAATAGCTCCAACTTTTCAACCATGTGCCAATAATCAATATTTTTCACTATGAGTATCAGTGTATCACATACATATATAATTAGCAAACATAAGCGCACTAGCTAGTGGCTACTATATATATATATATATATATCATTATAATGAAGCTAATAAACTAGCTAGACTAAAACAAGCTTAATCCATTTGAGACAATATGCTGTGAACGTGGTGGGGACAGATTGCACTAGAAGGAAAATCAATATACTATTCATCATCACTTTAGCAGCCTTATGGAGATATTGTTTGTTTAGTGTAGTGGCAACTAAGTAATGCAAACTAGCTAGTAACTAACTAGTGTAATGCCAAGGGTATAAAAGGGTGGTGTATGTAGCAATATTGTGATACATGCATTATTGGGAAGTGCTTAATAATTAGGCAAGAGATGGGGATTATGAGAGTAGTATTTGCGATGGTTCTGGTTGTTGTGGTGATCGTTGTAAGTCCTTGTTTGGTTAATGGGAGAAACTATTTCCATGAGAAGACAATGAATGTTGATGGCATCAACTCTACCGACACTGATGAAGTTTTACGTGGAGACAGTAGTTTTGTGAAAGATTCACGTGGAAGCAATATAGTGTACTCATCAGAAAAAGTATTAGTTGAAAGGAAGCTCAATAGCAACAATGGTGGAAAAGGAGGGGGTGCTGGAGGAGGAGGAGGGGG
>Ga0315915_1009330_pt1 | contig 11187 bp, 12 predicted proteins | sample MpolbnodulesMG_FD_207738 | JGI IMG/M metagenome (GOLD analysis project Ga0315915, IMG submission 207738) | Medicago polymorpha root nodule microbial communities from Los Angeles, California, United States - branched nodules | ecosystem: Host-associated > Plants > Roots > Nodule | place: USA... | reverse complement strand
GTCGGAAGAGAAAGTGTTAAAAATTATATTGAATATTTATTATATTTTTAAGACTTTAATATGTGTTTCGTCCCTGCAATTAGGTGTCGTTTAAAAATTGGTCCCTGTAATCGTTAATCCTGGCAAATTACCCTTACAAAGTTTAATCATTTAAAATTTCATCCTTTGACCAACTTAATCAATGCCACGTCACCAGATTACCCATCCTCATCTCAGACCAATTTGAAAAGACCAATATACCCCTCCTTCATCTCTTTCAAAACCTGGAACCATTCTCTCTTCTTCTACTGATTTTGGTGAAGAACAACAACAACAGTTTTCTCTTAGCCTATCATGAACCCAGAATCCAGATCATTAACAAACAAACAAACACCAGATCATGAACCCAGAATCTAGAATAAACAAAACACCAGACAATCATAAACCAAGCATGAACCCAGAATCAACAACACACAAACAAATAAGCAAAATCACCACATTCACCACTACAAATAAGCAAAATCACCACATTCATAAACAAATAAGCAAAATCACCACAACCTTCATACAACAAGATTTTTTTTCCCTCCTCTCCTCTCTCTGACAACAAGCTTCTTGATTTTTTCAGTTCCTTCAACCTTCATCTTCTACACATGATTATTCATCTTCAAATAATTAACACGAACTGCTTCAAAATCTGATAAATTAGCACATAATAGCATACCTCTGATGGCGATGGTGCTGCTTCGTTAATCTTTTCATGTTCCTTTTCTCTAAGTGTTCAAATCGGAGAAACTCTCTGTTCCTTTTCATGTTTCTTCTGAATCTCGCTTTTCTCTTCCATCTCACCGCCGAGTAACATGAAATCGAGGTGTTTCTTTTCCGCTATTGAGCAAATTTCTTCGAATGCTTGGAAGGAATCATGGCGTCGAACTTTGTCTTTCTCCATGTAACCTAAGTGACAATCGGTTGCTATTAGGATTCGAAGCTCCGACATTGTTGCTGAACCGGAAACGAGAACACGAATCCACCGGAGAAGGAATTTCGGTGAAGTCGCTGGAAATGGAGAGGAGGTCGGCGTTTATGTGACGGAGTTCTGCCTGATTTTCGCCGGCGACGGTGGTGGAGGAGTTGTTGTTCACGTGTTCTCTGTGGATGTTGATTGTCATGCTGGTTTTAATTTTCCTTCTTTCTTTGATTTTTCTGAGTTGAAAGTGAGAAGGTGTGAATAATCATGAGTAGATGATGAAGGAGGAAGGAGGTTATGGAGAGGTTGGTGGTGGTGTCGTGATGAAGAGAAGAGGAGTGAAGGTTTTGAGAAGATGACATCAGGGGTATTTTTGTCCTTTCTCATGCCATTTTGCTAATTTGATGACTTGGCATTGATTAAGTTGGTCAAAGGACGAAATTTTAAATGATTAAACTTTGCAAGAGTAATTTGTCAAGATTAACGATTACAAGGACGAATTTTTAAATGACGCCTAATTGCAGGGACGAAACACATATTAAAGCCTATTTTTAAATATATCTTGAATATTTATACTTTTTTTTTGAGAGATTGAATATTTATACCTAGTCACCGGTTTCTAGTGTTAAAAATTATATGTGAACAAAAACATTTGTTATATGCAATTTATTTTCATGACTTTTTCTACAATTCATGAAAGTAAAGCATGCATTTTTGTGAATTTTTATTTCGTAAGACAATTAAAATTTCATCATTTTTCTAATCTTATTTCACATAATTAATTTCTCCAAATTTTAATTTTTATAGTTAAAAGAAACAATATGTATAGTGAAATTCCTTAAAAAAATATGTATAGTGAAAGGTATATAATGTTCATCTGAAATAACTATCATATATAGATGATGTTACCTAACTAGGCTAGGATGAATGTGGTGAGAATATTTTTGTGAGAATACAAAGGTAAAAAATATAAAAGGTTACAAAAACTAATTTAGAATAGCATTAATATCAAAGGCATGAGAAAACTTGGCTCATTTTAAGGTGCCACGTGTCGATCATTTCTTGTGAGATTTGGATTTCCATGGATATATTTAAGAAAAAAGTTTAAATAGGTCTTTCATCACTGCGAATATATATCATTTGAATTTTCATCGCTGAAGTTATTAATCCTTCCATTTTACCATTGCAAATATTAATCATTTGAAAAATGGTCCTAATTACATCTGATTAGTAACTTCATGGACGAAAATTCAAATGACATGTATTTGCAGGGATGAAAGACCTTTTTAAGTCAACCACCTCGCCCAATCATCACTTGCCACATGGGCACCACGTCGCTAATGACAATCCACCTCAGCAAAAAAACCTAATTAGGACCAAAAGTTAAATGATTAATATTTGCAATGGCAAAATGGAAAGATTAATAACTTCTGGGACGAAAATTCAAATAGCTTATATGTGCAGGGACGAAAGACCCGTTTAAACCTAAGAAAAACCCTCATGACTGCCTCGACCTTACCAACCGCATGACTGCACCGATTTTTGACAGCACCGAAACCAGATCCAAAAGTTGCATTTTTTAAACTTCTGATAAAGACAAATACTCATCCAAACACCACTTAGTGTGTATTTTTCAACTTATAGGAAAAGTTAACTTTTATAATTTCTACTCAAAATGAGAATTAGAAGCTCAACATAAAAGGCAAGTTTGGGAAGCTCCAACACTCCTCTAAACTGATGCAAATGCACAAGAAAAATAAACTCTGACTGTTTCTAATTCATATTTGGCGGTTGGGGAATATGGTAGAGCATAATAGAGAGACAAAACCAATATTTCTAGTCTTAACCTTGAACTCATACGGTTTGCATGATTCAAAAATCACAACATTTGGTGAAACATTCTCCAACATCAGGGCTAAGGAAACAATCTTCGGAACAGATATTATTACAATGTTAATATTACAACTAAAATCAGACAAAAATCTCAAACTCATCATATATTCGAGTATTTGAGATGTGCAATTCAATCACATCTTAAAAACTCCAAGAATGGGTTGTGGTTGAATGTTGAAATATGTAGCCGGAACCAAATAAGCTACGACTACAGACACATAAAGTTTAAACCAGACAGAGGAAAAAGTGAAGTACATGCATAAGCCTGTCAATATAATCACTGTCACACAATTTAAAATGCCCTTCACAGCAGGGAGGTCCCTCTCTTTTGCTTGATCAGGAAACTGTCCTTGAAATTGAAAATTGTAAAGCAACCGGTCCTTAAACCGGAATCTATCCATCAACCACGTGGAAATTTCATCTTCGGATGTTGGGATACAGTCGATGGGAAAGCGGCAGATATGGATATGAACTTCGGAAGGATCCACTCCAAATACATTGTCCAAGAAAGACGGGCAGCGGTATTTGTAGCCGATGGTAACATCGTAAACTGACAATTTAAAGTTAAAAGTATTTTTGTTAGAGCAGCAACTAGTAACAAAAGATTAAATAAGAGAACGAAAGAGAAAGACAATGAACACATGATATTTGTTAACGTAGTTAAGCGGTCTACCTTTGCGACTATAGAGAAGCTATAGTTCCGTTTCTACTACTGTGATGAGAATTAGGGTTTCAGTGTTACAAGCAATATATATAGTAGTATTACGAGCCATGCTTCAATGTCTTGTATATATGAGCCATACTTCAACAATTTTAATAGTGGGAAAATATGAATTTAAGATTGCTACCTGTTTTAACCTTCTATCAATTTGATATCATTACAATTAACAAAGTGTAAACAATGTTATTTTCTCTAAAATGAAAAATAAAAGTCCACGCAATGATGCATAATTCTTGGATGAGTATAAGGTCTAACAAGAAATAAAACTACTGTCACATACTTGGCCAATAATTACATCTACATGGAAAATAAAGAAAGAGAGGACTACCTGCATTTAGAGAGCCCTGCAACTCCTGCAAACAGGTACAAAAGCCCTTGGTTTTTGGCAGTAAAACATTTTTCAGAATCGGTAACCCGTGTTCAGCCGCATATTTTTGACTTCGAAGGCACTTCTGCTCACTACAAGAAGAAAATGATAGATGGCTAGAAATCATCAAAAGGATATACACAAACAGAAAAGGTTACAAATGCTACATCAACTCCAACTGAGGATAAAGAAAGCTTTGCTACCAAGTCACCATTTGAAGTACGGGGGATAGTATGTTCTTTTACATCATATTAATGTTTCCCTGATAAAATCATATGCTTCTCAAATACAAGAAACCTGACTACTTCTCCAGCATCATGATGATCATAAGCAATGATAATAACGTATAAAAGTTTTACCTCATTAGTCATTACCTATTTGAATTGTGTTAACTACTTAAAAAATTGTCTGAATTTGGTTGTATAAAAATCATTTCTCGATGTAAAATGCGAACCCATTAACAAATGGCTTACGTAAAATCAGTGCCTTCAGGGAAAATAGCAAGCCAGAGAGGATCTTGGGGATCATTGAATGTAGAAAGCATTCGACGCATATTTGACTCGTCAGCTTCCCACTTCCTTTCCACTGGGATGAACTCTAGTATGTGAAATGCCCAACCAAAAATTGGAAGTCTCATCAAGCTGCTCTTAAGTACATACTTAATGTATCCAATGCATCCCTTCCGCAGTGCAAGGTCCCATAAATACATCCAGTCGACCTCTGTTCGGTGATTTGCAATCAGTACAATCCGTTCTCTCGAAGGAACAATATCTCCAGAGAACACAACTTTAGTCTTGTTGATTTTTTCAAATAGAAAGGGCCACAAAGTTAGCCAAGTACCAAAGAAAAAGGACGTTGTTTTCCTGCTGTAACTGATGCTAAAAAATCGCATTATAACAGAACTAATAAAACCGAAGAACACCAATGTTACAAATGCTGATGAAACCAGCACCAGTAGACACACCAAACCCCTTAGAAATCTAAAAGGAGCAAGAGCACGATACTTTGCTCCAAGTTTTGAAGTTACACGTGTAAGAACCGCCATATATGCTATCAGAAACAAGTGTAGAACGACATACAATATATTAACGAGCCTGGATTGACAGAACGGAATATCTTCTATGAAAAATTGGTCTGGCTTTGGAGTTTGTTCTGCATATCACTCTTCCGGAGGCTTTGTCCTTGCACACGATACGATAGATCGCACCTAGGGGAAAGTAGACTGGACGAGTCACTCTGAAAAATGTAAGGAAGGACTGAATGATATTAAGTATCATGAAACATAAGAGTTGAACAAAATATTATATTTGTTTAAGAAAGCCAAAGCATACATAATAGGAGAAGAAGGGGAAAATATTTGTCAAATATATCAGCACATAACAAATGAAAACTGAAAAGGTATCATTGCTTATAACAAAGGGTACGCCATAATTTAACTCCAAAAGGATCAAAGAATGAATAGAGTTTGTTCGGTATTCTTAAGAAAACAATCATTTTCATGATATTATGTATGGAAGGGTATTGCAATTCAGAGGAATGATGTCAGAGTTATCATTTTTTTTCTGCTGGGTTAAAACCATTCAATTGTTTGACATTGGCATATGAGATCAGAGTATTTTGCAACATGTGTCAGAGTTGTATTGAAATTGGAATTGTTACCTCAAAATTCAAAAGGGTTTTCCAGCAGTAAGAAACAAACAGCATTGTTATCATGAATCAAGATAATACTACCATTTACTAGATTATTAGGAACATAAAATTAACATCTCTTCCACATCCTAAAGACATGCAACAACAATAAAAACCACCAAAGTCCTTTTCCATTAAGTGAGGTGAACTTTTATATCCTAAAGACATGATAAACTAGAATGTGAATTTCAATGCCAACTGAATTACATACAATGTAAGCGCTGACACAGACACAGACACCGAACATCACTAATAATAATCTGAGAAAATAGAATGATTGAATGTAACTATGTGTGTCGGACTCCGACACATGTCAAAACCCAGATATGTCTTCGATCTGAAATGTCGGTACTACATAGGTTACAAACATCTATTCAAATTTATGACTAGGAAGCATCTTTCCCTATCATTTTTCAAGTGATCCATACCAAAAGACATCATATAACTCTATGTATCATATTAAAAACTATGCATTAAGCATCCTAGCAATACATAGAAATCTGATTCCAGGTGTGATAAAAAAAAATGCTCACTTGTGACAAAACAAAACCACATTATGCAAATGACAAGATTTTTATTTTTCCCTTTTTTTCTTTCTGGGGTTTACCATATAAGGAAAAAAAATGGAAGCAAAAACCCCATTTCCAAAAACATCATAGTTACTTCCAAAGCTCGGATCTTTACCACAGAAAAAAAAGTTTAAACATCACAACATTGAAAAAACAACAACCCCAATAAAACATTCATTCAGCAATGAGAAAGCAATAAAATACAATGAGGTTAAGCATCATCACCTTTGATCAAGCTTGTAACATTTTCTGTGCCACAAACAAACATTGAGATCAACAACAAAGCTTGATGAGAGATTGGAAAATGAGCTTTTAAGGAAAATAGTGAAGCCTCGTTTTGATGAATAGTAAATGTGTATTAGAAGATAGAATTAAGAAAGTGAGGTGTAGATTTTGGTGGATACTTTTTGAGCTGTAATAATGATGATAGTCATAGTAGTATTAGTACCCTCCACAACTGTTTCAAAGTTGCACGAACATAACTACTAGCACCTTCTTTTGCGTTACGGAGTTTCATGTTTTTCAACGGAGTTTCATGTTTTGTGTTGTAACGTTACACTTGTTAAACTAACTTGTCATTTCTTAACTTTCCTATGACACTTCATTTTTCCTATGACACTTCATTATTCATATCATATCTTATTGTCTCCAAATGAATTAATTATTTGTACCATGTATGTTATTGTTGTATTATTCTACAGGGTCATTGCATAATATACACCGGATGGAGGTTCGAACATCGGATATCCTACTCTTTTTTTTGAAAGGATCAGACATCCTACTTATTGACATGAATTTTTATTCACATGATCATTTGACAAAAAGAAATTGTTTTGAAAGATACAATTCATACATTGCACAATTTATTTACTTTTGTGCAATTGTTTGTCATTAATCAAATAGTTTTTCTATCTTCTGAATAAATATGAGAATAAATGCAATATATTAATTATAATTTATTATAAAAATCATACACGAGACAAATGTCTATCAATAAAGGGTTACAAAATTTTGGTATTTTTTTAAGGTTTTGCTAACAAGTATCCTAAGAGTATTGTTTAAGGAACCCGCAAAAAAAAAAAAATTCTTTAAAATACAAGTCAAATTCATGTAAAAGTCATAACTATCCAATTTCCAATGCAAAAGTTACTATTGTTAGATGCTTAAACAATGTCAAAAGGATATTTGTTAGCATTTTCCTTTTTTTAATATATTTGACATAGAAAGAGAATAATTATAATGCATATTATAAACTTCTTAAATTTCATAATTTTCATGTTATTTTCTGTAAATGGGTCACTGAAGAGTGACAGCGATAGATACAATTCAAACATGATACAATATTTCTAAATAAAAATGAAAATAACTACCATATATTAATTATAATTTATTATAGAAATCATTTACGAGATAAATGTCTTTTGCTAAAAAATTACTTGCAAGAGGTGTTTTTTTTTTGATATTTGATCATGTTGGACTTGAGATCCCTGACTGATGGCGTTGAATGTCCTCGGAGTAGAGTTCTTTCGCAACAATTGCCTTGTTCTTCAGACGAATGAGAGCGGCGAACTTGCACAAGCTCTGACAGTCAAGTTAGTAAATGCGGTAGAATGATAGATATTTTAGGGGAAAAGTTAGTGTTTCGACCCAATGTCCATGAGTTAGAATTTATAGTGTAGGTTTAGGGTTTTTGGTCCTTGAACCTTTACTTGAGCAACTGTCCTTGAGGGGCAGTTGTGGGCAAATTAAGGGAAGATGGTCTCGGATATGATCTGAAGAGTCCAGATTGCCTCCAGAGGTCATTATTCATGGGTGGTCTTGTGTAAAGTCCACATTATGGTCTTTTGTGGACTTGTTCAAAGAGTCAATTGGAACATATATTCGGTTGGCCTTTCACCCAGATTGAAATAGTTTCCCCCTAACTATTAGTTGAGGAACTCAAGTGAGCTTGTATACAAAGTTGAATGGAAAATCCGCCCTATCGAAATTGGTTCACACAACGTTCCGGATTTCAAGCAACTATGATGTGCAAATCATAGGGGCTTGTTCTCTTATTTCTCGTCAGCTATGCACGATACACAACCCCAATAACTTGTATCATTATTTTTCTTCATTTTTTATCCCATTCTCATCACCATAACTTCCCTATAGTGACCATACCCAAAGATAATATTTGATACATCTTATAAAAAGCATGGAACGATTACAGAGTTGTCTGGTTAAGGTGATTCTGATATGGTTCAAAGGTCTTCAATGCATATTCTTTTTACATTTACAATTTCTTCAACTTATTGAAAAACCCGACTAAAACACTCCTAATATTAACTCAAATGACTATAAGAGAACTCCAAAAAGACAATAAAACATCGTTATGACCGGGAGTCATGACAAACCTAAACTTGAATTGTTGCTTATCCTCAATTAACATGATTGCTAAAAAAATATAGTAAGGTAACAAATCTCCTTGGGTGATAACAATCTTAAAGTCTTTCTTTCATTTGTCAATGGAAACACTAATTTCACATCAATTTTCATGCTCAATAAACACTTTCACTCTCAAAACTTCAATTAAAACAAGTCTAAGGGGATCCTCACAAAATGCTAGCCAAAATAAACTTTTTCTCTCAAGCTCGTTGATTCTCTCAAGTATTTGATTGGTTAAACACTTAACGAACACACAAATTTCATTTTATCATAGGTTTGAGAATATTCTAAACAATTGATCAAAGTTGATAAAAAATCATGCACAATAGAGGTCTTTAAATGTTATAACTTGACTTAAGTAGACGTTTGATTTTTTTGGGAAGTAGGCTATTGGAGTTAAGTATCCAATACTTTTTCATTATTTAGGGAACCAACAGTTACGAAGTATCATACCATTTAAAAACGATACTTAGAAAACTACTTTTTTTTTTGTTCTTTCTATTTTCTTTTTTTCTTTTTTTTTTTAAGAAACCATAGTTTTTAGACTAATGGCTATTTTCTTTAAAAGATACCATTTATCAAAGTCAATTTGTAACTGATGACTCAATTTGGAATGTGCACCAAATTGTTTTCAAATAATAATGTAGTAAGTAAAATCGTGTTCACTGGAATTGTCGTTCGACGAGGCAACTAGATAAACTTATTAAAAGTTGTAAATAAAATGGGGGGAGTTCACAAGTTTGATTTGATTAAGCAAAGAGATGAATTTAATGAAAAAAGTAAAGGGTTTAATTTGAGAGTTTTAGTGGTGACTAGAATTCTTTGGATCCCCTATATCTATTTATTGGGATTAATGCAAACAATTATCAGTTATGAAACGAGGGTAATTATTCAAGTGGTTAGTTCGAGGGGATCAAAGTGTCCCTCTAGATGTCATGTTGCTCATGAATCGCCCTAAAGGTCATACGTGATGTACGGGGTAAAGGTTCGTCACTCCTCTAGATAGTTATTAAGTTGGGGACTTACATTCTCACATGTAATTGAAACATAAACAAAGTAGATATTCCTAAATTATTATCTAAACGGACCACGTTTGCCTATGAATCTTATAATTTCACCACATATCCTTTGTTTTTCTTGGTGGATTAAATCGTTAGGTCTAACCCTATCTTACTAGAAGAGGAAGAATAACGTTCATATGCAACAAATTTGTTGTAAGCCAGATGCATATGTGTACATACTTTAAGTTCATTCATACTTCCTAGGTATGTCACATTCGCTAGGGTTACAAAGACATTAAGGGTGATGCAGACAAAAATTAAATAGATCTCAGAACATAACTGAATAAAAGACTTGCATTAATAAACTCCAATAAACAAATTGAGATTCATATTAGAACCCTAATCAATATGTGTTTAGATACTTATGGTAATAAAAGATAAATTAGAACAAAAATAAAGCATACTAAGAAAAAAGGTTTTTGAGAGAGACTCCCCATGATGTTCCTAACGTTTGCCTACCTCTTGAACCGCCAAGTTCTAAATGAAACCATAGTCCTTACCAAATGACGTTGTTACCCTCGACTTCACAAAGTTACTACTAACCTCAACAAATACCAAAATACCCTTAAATCCTCTATCTTTAATAAAATCAAATTAACCCGACAATTCAAACACATAAAACAATTAAATAAATAATAAACAATTTCGCCTTTTTCTCCGTCTTTTCAAAGTTTTCCTTCTCCTCTTTAGTCTTGAGACTTGGAACAAAATTTCCCCAACTTATAATGTCTCCAATGGCCTTTTGAATCTTCATTTCATGTTTTCCAAACTTCTATGAAGTGTCATTCTTAGCTGTATTACATGATTTTTCACTAAAAGACGCAAAAACACATATGAAATTGTATGGTTTAGGAAAGAAACGTAATCACATGAGTCGATTTGAAAACATTACAAAATGTATCTTAAACCATTAGCAACTTCTCTCAAACTCATCTTTATTGACTCAATTATCTATTATAATGACTGAAAAACATTCTAAAAATAATGTAAGATAACATGTCATCAGTAACCGTGCATCACAAACCACGAAGAAAGCCACATGGAAAACTAAACAACAATCTTAAACTAATTATCAAATATTTAAAACAAAATAAAAAGATGTTTTATTCTAAAGAGCCTAGTATTGAAACTCACACATTAAACGTTGAAAGGTGAAAACTACGGATTCAAATTCATGTACCCATATATCAAACGGCTCTCTAATATTTGACCATCTGAGTTAGACTTACTAGACAATCTTTATTATTATTTATTTACTCTTTCTATTTGCATAAATAAAACAAACAAATTAAATTTAGTTATATGGATGAATATAAAAAAAAGTATTTTCTATAGTAAATTACCGTTGACTAATTAATATTTAAATTTAACAATGCCATAATTACATTATATATATATATATATATATATATATATGAGTTTGTCTAACATGTGCAATATTGCACATGTTAAGGTAACTAAAAGTAGTATCTTTTCATTGAAAACCAACAATTATTGATTAAAAGTTACATATTTAA
>Ga0315915_1009328_pt1 | contig 11190 bp, 5 predicted proteins | sample MpolbnodulesMG_FD_207738 | JGI IMG/M metagenome (GOLD analysis project Ga0315915, IMG submission 207738) | Medicago polymorpha root nodule microbial communities from Los Angeles, California, United States - branched nodules | ecosystem: Host-associated > Plants > Roots > Nodule | place: USA... | reverse complement strand
GTAAAGCTACAGAAGGAATGTCATTGTTTTAAATAGACAGACTTCTGAACAAAATTTGTGGTCCCATTATTTCATTGGTAAGGATACATTGGATAAGATATTTATCCTATTTCAACAATCTGGCTATGTTTACACTTAATTTTTCCATTATGATGATGGGTATGGGAACATATAAGTCTGAATAATTCCCAACCCAGTGAGAAGCTTGGATAATGGCCTATGTTTCCAACCCCAATATGACTGAACAGATTTAAATTGAGCGGAAAATTGAACATTAACCAGAGTCAGAAATTGTTTAATAACAGTGTCTAAGATTGATTTCTTAGTGGATTTGAAGCAAATACATACATTATTCATAAACAAAACTGACATTATAGGTAGCAAGTACGTACACTATATATAAACAAAACTGAGGTGGAAAAGATACAATATTAATCAGAAGCAATTTTATTAGAATTGCATGGTATATTTCAACTGATTGTGCATCTTTGTCGGACAAAAATCACTATGGGGAAGGATGAGTTGATAAGAAACTGAGAAAGGCATGAAAGAGAAAAAGAGTGTGAGAATGAGGTAATTTGAGCAAAAAAATTACATGGTAATTAGTGGATATCTAATACTTGGTCCAAGTATATGGTGATATACACTGTAACATTGATGTTTCTAAGGATGGCAAATTCCTGCAGATGTTCTAGTGCCATGCATTTGTGAAAAATATGTATACTTCTCCCTTTCTGATTTGGTCTTTGGTTATGCGTTTTGTTTTACTGCAGTTGGAAATGTCAAAGACCTGGGCACTTAGCTGAAGATTGTCTAGTAAAGAGTTGCAGTGAGGTTTGTCATCGATGCTATATTTGCATAGGAGTTCACCTTCTTTCTTTTTTGGTAATGATTTGTTTTTATAAAATAGATCACAGTGGGAAGAAGTAATAGATCCAGTTCAATTCCAAAGGATCTTCTTGGGCTTTATAGAAGGTTTGTAAATTTCTTTCTACTTGCCTTGGCAATTCTATGTTCCGCGCGCTCCATTTTTATTTTATCATTCTCTAACTTGATACCAAGACAAGTACTAAATCACTCTTTGTTTACTATCAAGTTTTCTACAGTATTTTTTAACTTTTCGTCCAGTCTTTCTTCTCGATCAATTGATATTATGGAGTGTGCATGCTGCATTGTTGGGTTATAAGGAATGTGAATGATAAATATATGTTATTGTTGAGAAGTCCACATGCTCAGTGCTTAATGGTGAATTTGTGTATGGCCCTAGAGAAAATAATTTTTTCCTGAATGCTCCTTGAGCATAAAGGGAGATGTGTTTTAGTCTTTTAGGTAGAATGGCTTAAATATTTTCTTTTTGAATTTTATTTTCAACTGTGGAAACTAATTCATTGTTCATAGTTGTACTACTGTTTAATGTATATTTGTATGCTTTAATGCTCTTTATTGAATTCTCTGAAGAAAATATGTTGTTGAATGATTGGGTCGACATTTATCTGCTCTTATGTGAAGATTGCCATAGAAGTGAAGCAAACTCAGCAGATTTGATTGACTTTTTTGTGCAGATGCCACCAGCTTAGTAAAGACTTGTTGGCTGCAAACTGTAATACATGCCGCAGCTCATTGAATCTGGCCACATGCATCGACTGTAGTATTGTTCTTTGTGATGGGTAAGCTTAAAATTTATACTCTGACTATGCACCATGTCTCAAAATTACAAGTGACTATGTAAAGCAGCATCTTAGAGTTTTTGTATCTACCCTCTCTTTTCATGTGTATTAATTCAGATGATTATCTGCATGGAAACTATCAATGTATAATGATAATCAGGCAAAGATTGTATTCGTAAGAATGCTGGTTATTGATGCTATGCACCAATAAATAATAGATGTTTTTAATGCCCATTCTTAAATAGTAATGCACTTTTGATTGATATAATGAGCAGCTTTTTCTGTCAAATTATTATGTGCTTATAGCTGGTGCCATGGTTGGTGCTGATTTGTAACTGTGGAACATTTACTGAAGAACGAAAACAATGCATGGATGCAATCATAGATGTAGATATTACTATGCATTCCTTCGTGATCTTTCTGACCTCCCACAGGTGATATTTTCACTCTGTTTTTGCATTCTAATGAATTCTAATATTCCTATTTTCCAGGGCAGGTCACTTGGATGATCATATAAGAACACACCCTTCGCATCAAAAATATTACTCACACAAGCTAAAACGTCTGGTGAGTTTTCTCCTTTAAATGCATTACTTGAATAAAGGCTAAATTTTCACTTTATTTATATATACGAATGCATTTTAATGCGAGTATCTATCATATTTGAAGTTAAATATTGTATTAATCTTGACCATGAAATATTTCATCTACCAATACACAACAAAAATACCAATAATCAAGATTTTCCGCACTAGATGTAAGTTAAACATTCATTTAAGTTATAAACAATGTATTATATAAACTGAATGCATTCTTTGTTCGTTCCCTAATTTGCTGCTTTTGTTCATGTTATTGATACTATCGTGCGGACGGGCACGGTCTGCTTTTTCTATTGCGCTAACTCATATATATACTAAACCATTCACAAAGAAAACATTGTTTATAAATTATGTAAGTTAAACATTGTATCTATCATATCTGCGCCAAAGATAGACCATTATTTCTAAACCTCTCAACTGTTTGGCCTATAATTTTTTCTTGCTCTCCCTCTATAACCTTGTCAAGTCTATATGGCATGGATCAACGGCGGTAGTTATTGTTGTCTGCCTTTTCCTTGTGATTTTTGCAAGTCTTTGCAAACGTAGTCTGGGCACACATATTTAATTAATCTCTCTCCCTCCATTTGCGCTACTGATTTCTGCTTGTTGAGATCCATGTTGGTTAGAGATATGTCCAAATTAATTAATTCTTACTAAGACATGGGCAATCCTCATTTCTTGAGCTAGCTTTGGGATTGAGTTAGACTTACAGCTCAAATTTTAAGATGGTATTAGAGTCTATCTTAGATCCATTATTTGGCCAGCTGTAGTTGTCTATGAGAGAGAGAGAGAGACGATCAAGCAGGTATCATGTATGCATAAACGTGTAACACATCTTTGAATGACTTGATTTAGTATCCTGCAATTTATGAACTCATGTCAAGCTGTGTTGCTATAAGTTGTATGCCTATAACATGTTTTGCGTGACTTCTTTGATTGGCAACCTTGTTTCATCCAACGGCTAATCAGCTCATGTCAATTTATGTTGCTGTAGGTTAAATGCTGCAAGTCAACTTGCAAGGTCACTGACATCAAAGATCTCTTGGTTTGTCACTATTGCTTCGATAAAGCCTTCGAAAAGTTCTATGACATGTATACTGCAACATGGTAGGTATCTTCAGTTTCTTATATTATAGTCCTCGTCAATTTAGTTTCAAACAATGTGGTTTTATAAATTGTATTTCTGCATTGAGCTCCACTAAGTGGGAGCTTTATAGCACATGGTTCCCCCTTTTTATTCAAATTTACTTTTGTACTATAAAGGCAGACTTTTGGTTTAATAGGGTCAGAAGAATATCAGTTGTTCAATATTTAACTGTGTTATCTGCTGTCTTGCATGCATACATGTACAGAATACAGAAATTTTAGTCTTTAGTGTTTATGTTTTATGTGATGTCAACTTTTGTCCCATTTTCTTCTTTTTTTATTAGCTTAATACAAATATGTTATTTACTTGTCTTGTGAAGGAAAGGAGCCGGGTTTTCAATTATATCGGGTTCCATATGCTGTGAAGACCACTTCACATGGTAAGTATTTTTTCTACTCCTTAACATAAGGTGTTTGGTTTGTAGGTATCTTAAATGTCCTGGAATTTGAATGTTTGGGCACAAAATGCTAAAATATTTACAGTGACCGTGTTTGGTTACATGCCTAGGGATATATAAGTGGGTAATTATACTACCATTTCCTATTTTTTATATTTAATAAATGGGAAATGCTAACATGTGCCCTATACCAAAAAATGGAAATTATCTATTGGAAATTGTGCCAATTTATTTCTAAAAAATTATCGCCTTCATTTTTTCAAATATTACTATGGAACATGGTGAAACAGCATAATTTCATGTTTTGTGCTCATTAAATTCCACGCTGACGGCTTTAGGGTGTTATATTTCGTGTTGTCTTATCTGCCATTTATGTTGAATGCTCATTGTTTCAGTCTTCTGTGTTTCGCTCAAATAACTTTTTCTTTTTTTGCCTTGGGGTCAGGCACAGGATGAATTGTTTGAATGCAGGTGCAGAAGAAAGTGCATATATCGTAAAAAGGAATGGCCACAAAGGCAAACGTACGCAACTTAGTGATTTCATTTTTTGATGGTTGAACCACTTTGGTCCCGAGTCTTGATCTACATTTTCGAATTGCTCTTCAACGTAATCAATGGATATTGGGGTGAATGTCTTGCTCAGTTCCTCGTTCTTTGAGGCTTGTGACCGGTGGAATTTTTAAATGAGGCATTGTGGAAAGCATAGATCTTGTTGAGATAGAGGCATCTGGATTTTTGGTTTACTTGGATATGGTATTTTATCATTATTCCTTTGAATCGTGACTATGCTTTTGTCATGAATGAGAATATATTTTCCATCAATGCGACACTCGGTGTCTATTTGTGAGTGAAAAGTGTCATAACCCAAGGCAGATTCAGTGAATTATGTTGAATTAAAGTTATGTTGAATTGTAAATTGTACAAAATCGCTACTGCCCCCCAGCTCTATTCCATTTTTAATGTAGTTTAACACTAACTACGTTAAAAACAATCAAACACACATTTGTCTTTGAAAGCTTGTTATATAATGGAGATTAGACTATTATGCAAGGGATTGGGGAAGAGTTTAATGCTACAGGTGAATAGGGGGAGAGCTCTGAACTCAACACTCCTCCACTCCACCATTTTGTTTACAAACCCACTTGAATTTGCCCGGGAATAAATAATACTTGATCCCATTTCTTCTTCCCCTTCTCTCTCATATCCGCAGCTTCCTGTCATGGGTGGTAAAGCAATGGTGAGCTTATAGTGCGATTTTTTAGTGAATCCTCTGGATACAATAAAAGTTTAAAAATACAAAATAACATTTACCAAATTTAAAGGCGTAGTTTTAAATAGAGAAAACGGTAAAAAAAAATTGTAAAAAAAACGTTAATTTCTAATTGAGCAAATTCAATATTTTATTAAGAGATTTTTTAAAGAATAAAAGTTTTGAAAAAGAGGCTTGGCATATTTGATAAATAATGTGGCAATGTATCATTTTTATTTGTTTACATATTTTATAGGTGGCGATTTATCTAGATGGTGATGGATGACCTGCTAATAGTACACATAATCTTTGCTAATATTTTTGTTTTCCACAATTTATATGTTAATCCGGATCATTCTTACATGATCACAACTACAGATTCAGTCCATTTAGGTACATACAAAATTACACATTAAACGGTGTTTTCAATAATAATAATAATAACAAATTGATTTTTTAAAGCAGAGCACGTAGCTTGCCGCCTTAGTTTTTTAGTGAGAGAAACTTCAACTTCTCTCTAAACTTTTATTCTCCTTCGTTCATGGAGGAGGGGTGGTTTTAGGTCATTTTTGACCTAGAATCACCCATCTACATTCTTTTCCTCTTTTCTTTCAATCTAAATAAGTGGTTTTCACATCCATCAAGTTTTTCCTTTTGTGTTTTTTGTGATTTCGTCGTCTAAGTGCGGCGTTGTGTTGTTCGTCGTCTTGTTGCGGTGTTTGTTTAGTTCCTATTGAAAGATCTACATCAGTCAATTACAAATTCAACCAATGATTTGGATGTCAACATTGCAGATCCGGAAGCATGGGTATTTTGGTGACTTTGGTTTTATCATATTATTTGTGAATTTTTTTTTTCTGACCCTATTGCCAAAAAAAATTTCAAGTCTGACCCCCTTTGAAAAAAGAATTCCAAAATGACTCACTTTCATTTTTGGTTTTTTTTTTTTTGTCTTTTTCCCCATTTCCGCCGTTTCAAATGGCGGGACTAAACCTATGGCCGACACGTGTCCAACCGTCACAGGCTGACGTGATTGGACCTTTTTTTTTTTAATTTTTTTTCGTTCTCGCCGTTTTGAATGGCGAGACTGACTTTTTTTTTTTTGGCACAACATTTGAACTATGCTCACATGAACATTAGTATTTCTAAGGTTTGTTTAACGTGTGCAATATTGTATATATTAAAACAACTAAAAATAGTAACTTTTTATTGGAAAAGACTAATTATTTATTAAAAAAGTTATATATTTAATTTTTTTGAAGGATTTAATATAAAATGCATAAATTTCAAGACAAACTTGTTATTTCAAATTTCTTAACATATACGAATTTGCACATGATAGAAAGACCATTATTTCCATAATGTTCCAATCAAACTTCAAAAATATGCTTGAGTTTACCTAAAATCAATGATCAAAAGTCGTGATTCGTAAAGCGACAAAAAACTTTCCATAATGTTCCAATCATACTTCAAAAATACGCTTGAGTTTACTTAAAATCAAAGGTCGTGATTTGTAAAGTGACGAAAAACTTACTTAATTCAAAAAAAAAAAAAAAGTATTTAAACAATTAAAAAATAATCACTATTCACGCTGCGCGTTCTCGCCATCATCTTGTTCCTTCATCAAGTTAGGGTTCGCAGAGCTTTTTTCACTTTTCAATCCATCTACTACGAAATCGAAATTCTTGGTATCCTTCATTCTTCAAATTACCCAATTCATTCCCGTATTAGGTCTGAATCATCATAAAATAATAAAAAAATGGGTGGACATGGCGGTTTGAACATCCTCCCTCAAAAACGTTGGAACGTTTACAATTTCGATAACAGAGAAAAAGTCCGCAAAGATGAAGAAGCCGCCGCCAAAGAAGAACAACTCAAACGCGAACAATCTCGTAAACGCGACACCGAAGTCCGTCTTGAACAACTCCGTGTCGCTAAAGGTTTAGCACCAACAATTCCGCCACCTGAAGCCAAACCTAAATCCGAAGCTGAACCTGAAATCGAAGCCGAAGCCGGTGATGTAGGTCATATTAATCTTTTTAAAGGAATTAAGATTTTTGATCCGATTCGAGTACCGAAAAGAGAGATTGTTGATGAAAAAGAGGAATTGAAGAAGAATTATAAGAAGTTGAAGATGAGGAAAGAACCTGGTGAGACTGTTCGTGCTGTTGGACCGGAAGATGAGAAATATAAATTAGGTTATGGTGTTGCTGGGAAAGGGATTGAATTGCCTTGGTATGTTCAAAAGAAGAAATTCAATGATAATGATGTTTGTGGTGGTGTTGATGGTGGAAATGGTGGTGGTGATAGGAAGGGTGAGAAAAGGAAGAAGACATTGGAAGAGTTGAGGGAAGAGAGATTGAAAAGGGAGAAGAAAGAAAAGGAGAGGGAGAGAGCGTTGATGCGGCACCCGAAGGAACAAAGTCGTCGAGATGCTGTTGCAAGTGATAGATACTACAGGTGAACATGATCTTTTGTTTTAAGTCATTCATTATAGTTTATGATGTTTGATTTGATCGAAAATTTGAAAATTGAAACTACTAAGATATGTAATGTTGGTTCAGTAGTCTAGCTATAAGGGAAGATAGATGAATCTTATTAATCGAAGTTGTTTTGTTTTCTTATATATAGGTTTTGATTTTGTTTTCTTCAATATGTTTGAGTTCTAACTTGGCAGTTATCTGTACTATAACTAGTTTGATTGTTTATTAGGTTATGTTCTTATATGTGTGATGTTGGAAATAGGTTGTGAAATCTGTATCATAAAGTATGATTTATTCTGGTTCAGAGGCATCAATACCATTCAACTTTAACCTGTCCGTAGTTTAATTTTGTAATTATTATGATTTATGAGTTGCATAAGCATAATACGTAATAACTCAGCCCTTACAAGTTTCTAATACACCAGTTGATTATGGAAATTTAGCACCCTTTGATGATTATTTATAGAAGATTCCGTTGTGAGTTTAAATGTTTGCTTGTGATATGATGTATTGGTCATAATTTATTTTAGATTAGTGCCAATGTGCCATTGAACATTAGAAAGATTATTATTTAGAATATTTAAATACTAGGTATTTTCTCTCTGGTGTCACTCTGGCACCATTTTTAAATGCAAGTCTGTCTGAGAAATTATGGTAGTGAATGATATGGGATGCTTTGTTGTGTTTGAAAGGAAGATTAATGTCCACCTTAGTTACTGTTTGCACGGCTGAGTTTTCAATGAATTGGTCTATTGCTTGTTCAGCTGCAAGTTGGTTAAACTTGAAAATGAAGCTACAGAAATTAACAATTAGAGTGAATATTTTATGCACTGATATCACTGTATAGATATGGTTACATTACACTATCACTATTTTACATCTTTATTACCTTCAATTAGTTAATTTGGAAAACCTACATGAGAAGGGGAACATAGTGTGCTAGTCTCTCACTTAATTTTTATTTTATTATTTCAGAAAGTAATTCATTTTGATCCTGATATTCTTTATAAATAGCTATTGTGTTGTACTAGTATTTTTTATTTTTTTAGGTTAGGCCCTGTTTGAGAGTTCGGAAAGAGGGGATGAGAGGGAAAGAGAGAGAAATCTTCTACCTTATTTGAAAGTGTGTTTTCCTAGAGGATGAAAAATAAATGTTTGTTATTAATATATTTTTAATTTTATAAGTATTATAAAACAATGTTCGAAGAGAAATAAATTGTTGTAACTCCCCCATATCTATGTACTACGAAGAGAAATAAATCCCCCATATCTATGTACTACAAAGAGAAATAAATCCCCCTTCAAGTTGGAGACTATCCTTTCTTCTCTTTACCTTTCTTTTTTCTTCCAAAGCTCTCTCCTCCTAAACTCCCCAAACGGAGCTTTAGTAACTGCCATACTGGCCACTATTTTATTGCAGTTGTTCTCAGATTGATTATTGACACTACTCCAAGTTGAAGATTTTTGTTTTATTTTTCATATGTAAAAATGTAATTAACTATATTTTTTTTTACTCTTCCTTTTGAAGTGTATAACCAGATTTTTCTAGTAAAAGTGATGTGTTTTAGGAAGCAAATTTTATCAAATGTCTCTTAATGTGGTAACCAGTAGTTTTTTGTATTAATGTTAGGTTCTGCTGCAGTGTTATAGTTTTACTGCAGAGTGGCAATATAAAGCTATTTTTTATGCATAATGCTTGAATGAGAAGACAAACGGTAGCAAATTTGCCAACAGAATTAATGCAACTATTGTTAGACTAAGCAGTTATGCATACACATGTCAATCAGTACAAAGCTGATTTACTACTTGCCCTGATAAGAATAATAGAAATTAATAAAAATTATAAGATGTTGGGACCAGATTGGTATACTCGAAAAATGCATGCTATGGCTGATTTTTAAATTAACAGTTGTATTGATTTCCTTGTATTCATTACTTTGTCTCATGAAAGAGCATATTCTATGACTTTACAGGAGATGATTGAGTCAAGGGCTCTGCACTGAGATCTCCCAGGATTTTCCCTTCCTCACATGGGAATCCTGCTAGCTTCGCTCTTGAGAAGCTTATAGCAAATTGTCGCAAGCATTTTCACCCAAGCCTCCTCTGCTTCTTAAGAATATTGTGACCTTGTGAAATACAGGGTTGGTTTGAGTGCTGGATGAGTCTGCCTCAGTTCATAACTTTGATTTAAGTCCTTATAATATTATGGTCTATCAAATGCTTTACCTAATGAAAATGAAGAGTTAATTTTCATTTTATTAACTTGTTATTTCTGGTTCGGAGTTTCTTAAAGCTTGTACCGGGAGAATTGAATACTGAACAAAGTTTTAATCGTTGCCTTGTATATGAAAAAGTCATTTTTATTAGAATGATGAAGTTGTTTATTTAGTTTGAAAGGAGAATCCAATCTTTTTTAATTTTGGTTTCCATATTTGACTAGATTAAAATTTTAGTCCTTGACCAAAAAAAAATTTTAGTCCTTCCATTTCCAAAATCGAGGTTTTGAATCCTCTGTTTCATAACTTTCATTGATTAAGAAAAATAGTTAACTTCATATTATAAGGGAGTATTCCGTAGCATCTTGAAAGGAGTTTTGAGGGAGTGCTCCCTTCAAACGTCATATAAGAAAATTAAATGAGATTAACTATTTTTACTTGAGTTTGAAGGGAGTATTCCATTGCAAAGTCCTTTTTGTGCTAAAAAATTAAAGACAAGTCATGACAACTTCAGTGTTTGATTTGTAAAACTGTTTTTAGGGCCGGACAAACGGGAAGCAAGGGACAAGATAAAAGCTGAAATTTTTATCTTTCACTACAACTTTTTGTCTCACGTACAAGTATCTAAAATATAAAAATAATTTTTTGTCCATAAAAATCGTATAAAACCAAAAAATATACAATATCGTAAAAGTTTGTCATGTGTTGTTCTACTTTGTGTTATGTTGTTCTATCTTATGATATTTTGTCTGGTACATACTCTTTAGCAAATCAAACGCACTCTTTGTCTTAGACAAAGTGGTTAATACCATATAAAATGTGAAGTTTGTAAATGTGTGTAGCCTAGCAATATGCCTTACGGACAATGATAAATCTATTTATAACGACTTGGAATCACGATGGTAAATAAAATATAACTTTCTCCTTGCTTGTCTTATCTTTGTTTCTCGCATAACTAGTATGTTAAGACTACCATATAGTTGCCTTAAAAAAAGACCTACATTAGTTGTCTCTCATTTAAACTTATATTCATAAGGGTTAAATATGTTTTTGGTCCCTATAAATATGTCAATTTTTCGTTTTAGTCCCTCTAAAAAATTTCTTCAACTTTTAGTCCCTAAAAAATTTCTCATCTTCGCTTTTGATCCCTCTTTTAAAATAAAATCATATGTAGAATAAATTAGAATTTTTTAACAAAACATGAATTTATTATGAATTTTTAAATTTTTTACGGTTAAAAATTCATATTTAATTTATGTTTTTTTTAAAAATTCTAATTTTTTTTAGGAATATTTTTACAATATTCTACACAATTTCATTAAAAAATACAAAAATTAACTTAAAAATAGGAACCAAAAGTAGTGATTGAAAATTTTATAGGGACTAAAAGTTAAAGGAAAATTTTAGAGGGACTAAAACGAAAAGTTGGTAT
>Ga0315915_1009327_pt1 | contig 11190 bp, 10 predicted proteins | sample MpolbnodulesMG_FD_207738 | JGI IMG/M metagenome (GOLD analysis project Ga0315915, IMG submission 207738) | Medicago polymorpha root nodule microbial communities from Los Angeles, California, United States - branched nodules | ecosystem: Host-associated > Plants > Roots > Nodule | place: USA... | reverse complement strand
TTATGTTAGGGCTTGTATGACTTATTAACAGGTGCATCTGAATTTGATGAAAATCCAGTAGCATTGGCAATTGTTTCAACCGGTACCGTACAACTTTCCATTCTTTTCAATTTCTTCTAGCAATATATTCAAGATTCGATGGAACACATTAAAATCCATCTGAGCATCTAATGAAAATTGATGCCTTCCACACAATTAAGACTATGATCCGATAAGTGTTTCTTTGACAAAAATAAAAGAAACGAATGAGTTGAATTTTGAAGAACTCATATTTTTCTATCCTTGTTTTTGTCGAATCGACATTAAATAAATCAACGTTTCAACAGTGAAAACAAGAACATCTTCTACTTCTAAGGAGTGACATCAATTGTCGTTTAAATTTTACACATTTTCAAAGTGGACTACTTATTAAAGTGATCAACCATAAACTATGCCTGCATTTGCAATTATGCAACTCAACATAAGTCTATAACTAGTTTGTTTTATGCATGTTACACAGAAAATTCTTTGAATTCCAACAATGATGAGAATGGACCAAGTCCGGTAACAGGTTGGGAGGTTGCACTCTTTACAGAGCAAAAAAGCTCTGACCAAAATATGGATGTAGTTGCAGAGAATAAAGAGGTAGGTCTTGAAAAGCCGGATGACGAACTTGACATGTTAAAACTCGAGGGTTTATATAACGAAGCTAATGTTGGGGTACAAAATGATGGAGGTTACCAGATAGGCCAAGTGAATTCCAACCCTTTTGATTTTCAGACTATTCATGATCCTACTCAATATAACATGGCATTGGAAGTAACACCAAATGCCTTTTGTGTTCCCCCTAACATTCCACCCCAATTTGTAAGCATGCAACCCTACCAAGTTTGTAATAATAATGCTCAACAACAGCAGGAGGAACCATTCACAATGATTAAAAAATCAACCAATCCATTTGATGAACCGAATATATTGTCGCCGCCGCCGCAGCCTTCAACCTCAGTTGTGCCCCAACATCAAGCTTAGACTACTTATTCTGATTAGATATAAGAGACAGATGGTTGATTGCTTACTCGCCTGTTTGTACATTCCAAACACAAAAATGCAAGCAACATGAAGCACTATGTTTGGTAACATTATACAATGGTCATTCTTGTGTCCATAGGCAAATCCACTGTGATTTTTAGGAAGTAAGAAATTATAGCAGTGAAGGGATTCACGGTGTGCATGTGTTAACAAACACACACTAAACATACGTTTGGAAATTTGGCCAATGTAATATTACTGCTATTTTAACAAAGCTATAAATTGTACAACGAATTGGTATGACTGTGAAAACAAATATGCTATAACTCTGTCTACAACACCATGCATGGTACAAATCACATCTATACTAATTTTGATATGATTCAAATATTTTTTTGAAGGGAAAGAAAAATATTGAACAAATATTTGTAAAGTATTTCATTTATATGTTTAATATTCAAAATCATTATGGGCTAAAATGCAATAATTAATTGAAGGGTTAATACCTCTTTTTGTGTTTGTAATATTGCGTAAATCTAGTTTCGGTTCTTATTAAAAACAAAATTAGATTTTGTCTCTATCATATCAGATTCTTCATTTTAGGTCCCTCATTTAACCCATGTCAGCAGAATTTGTCTATGTGGTAACTAAGGCCCAACTACCTCAAAGACTATATCACCAATGTGGGAGTCACCAAATTCAGAACCTTCTAGAAGTTTATCCAAAACTAGTGTTATCTTTATTGTTTATTGTTATCTTATAATGTCCTTTTACAATTCTGTCATAAGCTGTCCTCAACAATACAAAATAGAAGCCAATGATTAGTTATGATTGAACCAACCACCCCACCCTCACCTTTGGAAGCCATCGTACTCACACTCACAGCCAAAATCGATACCCTCACCGACGAAGATAACAACCTTCGTGGCAACACCTCCGGCTCCTCTACTCCTCGCCTCTCAAACACACCACCACCACCACAACCACACCGACCACATATGAAGCTTGAAGTTCCCAAATTCGATGGCTAAGGTGCAATCGGTTGGATCTTCAAAATAAACTAGTTTTTTGAATGACATAATACCTCTGAAACATGACCGCCTCACCATAGCTTCATTTTATATGGAAAGCCCTGCTCTTAGCTGGTACCAATGGATGAGCCGCAACAACCTCATCAGTTCATTGCATGATTTCCTCTTAAACGTCGAAACCCGTTTTGCCCCTTCCTATTACGACGAGCCTCATGGTGCCCTTTTTAAGCTCACCTAAACCGGAATCATAAACAACTACCTCCATGAGTTCGAATGCATAGCCAATCACATCGTCAGACTAGCTCACCCATTCCTTCTTAATTGTTTTGTTTCTGACCTATATAGGAAATATGACGAGAAGTCCAAGCTTTCCAACCTCTATCATTCCCACAAGCACTGCCCTTGCCAAAATCCAGGAAGACAAAATCAATGATCGCCACCGCGCTTTCCCAAAAAAAAACCTTTTCCCCTCTAACTCTACCTCACTCACAAACCCAAAAACCACACCAACACCAAACCAGAACCCAAGCACACCCACAACTCTCCCATCCGACACCTCTCACCACAACACTATCCGAATCATCGACACCATCACCAACAAACCGGTCAACATTCTCGTCGACGGAGGAAGTTCTCATAACTTCATACAAACACGCATCGCCAAATTCCTCGGATTACCCTAAACACCCACCCCTCTTCGTGACATGGTTAGCAGTGGAGACACACTAGAATGCACCCAAAAAATCTCCTCCGTCAAACTCTCCATCCAAGGACAAACTTTCCAAACAGACCTTTACACCTTCCCCTTAGGTGGTGCTGAAATCGTTTTAGGTGCCCCTTGGCTTCAGAGTCTTGGCCCAGTCCTAATGGACTATTGTAACTTGTCCATGTCCTTTAATTATTTGGGACGACCCATTACACTCCACTCAGAAGCTCCCTTCAAACCAAACCCAATATCCCTCTCATAAATCAAACGCTCAAACAAAACCAATTCACTCATTTCTTTTTTCCAGATGGAATTACTACCCAGTGAAAATAAATCAAACTCACAACCCACACACCATCAACAACCACACCAGCGCCACCACAAATCCTTCAACTACTCACCAAATACCAACAACTCTTTAACACAAACCCAACCTTACCACTAAATCCATCTCCTCCCTTACTCCACCCTTGTCAACGTTAGACCATACCGATATCCCTATTACAAAAAAAATCAAAATAGAAAAACAAGTCGGTGAAATGTTGTCACCCGGGCTCATTTAAACCAGTCGTAACTGTAACACCCTGTAACACCCAAGGCTCACGAGGGGGGGAGTGGTCGCCGGTGCACAAGGTACGACAATGAGCGGCTCCCGACAACTTCTAGAGGAACCGAATCACATCGGAATGAGAGGGATCTTGAGGCCGTGTAGGTATGTGACTACATGGTTGAAGGAAGACTTATAAGAATTGATTGATACTACCTATATCAACAGATGCATCTTCTTTTTGGTAGCTCATTCCATAAGAACTCCACAGTTAAGTGTGCTTGACTTGGAGTAGTCTTTAGATGGGTGACCTACCGGAAAGTTTTCCGATAAGCGTGTGAGTGAGGAAAAAACACGTTGAAAAGAGTTATATTTGTTTGTAGGGTCAATCAACAATGCTTATAGGCGTCTGGGATGTTACACACCCTAAACTCTAAAAGCGATAAACTACACTAATGATACGAGCATATCAAGAATCTAGATGTTACTTCGCCAATAAATCACCGAGCATGTATAAATAACAATTTTCTCAAAACATCGCAGCGGAATAAAAACATCATCAAAACTACATTTAATAAAATCATCTCAATAGTCATCCATACTAAATAAGTCACCTAGTAGCCATGTCATCATACAACTCAAGTCATTACCAATACATAGTCTAAAACATCTCCAACGGGCAAAATAATGATAAACATCAAAGACCGACCCCTAATCAGAGCCCTAAAGTCTAAGGCACCGAAAATAGTAAACGAGGTAGCTCCAAGCTATCCACAAGAAACTCACCAAAGCAAGCAAACTATTCATGCACCTCGTCTACCCATCCATACGGATAAGGAAGGCGGTCAACCAAACGACCGTTGGAGGTTAGCCACAATTCACAGTTAAATTATAATCAAACATAAACATTATTCATGCATAGCAAGTATATTTCATCTCTAAGAATGTTTATTTATTTTTTTTGGCTTATAAAAAGATGAGAAATGGTGTCTTCCTTTAGGATAAGGGTTAGGTTTACGTGAATTGTGATTCATTCCATCCGTGTTGCAGAATGACGATGAAAAGAGGGAAACGGCCGAATTCTGCGGAACATGAACCGGATTTGGGAACGGGAATGGAACAGAAGTCCAAATCGAAACCAGGTGAAGATTATGAGAGTTACTACAAGAAACGGCTGAAATCGGGATCGGAACAGAGACCCAAACGGAAATCCGATGAAGAAGATTCTGATGAGGAAGGGCTGAAATCGAAATCGGAACCGGAACAGGAACAGAAAGTTTATCCTTCTGAAGATGACGAAGGGCTGAAATCGGAAGCCAAACGGAAATCCGATGAAGAAGATCCTGAAGAGGAGAGTGAGGAGGAAGGGATGAATGAGAGTGAATACTGGGTATGGTTGAAAGCAAGACGGGAAGCCTCGAATGGACGCCATATAGATATGGAATTTTTCCCTAGTGATGATGAGGAGGACTTTTCTAAGTATGACGATGACAGTAAACCTTTTATGCACGATTATTGTGATGGTCGTGTGTATGAGAATAAAGCTTATAAGCAACGTGAGCGTGATATTCAAAAATATCTAGAGAGCACTCGCCACCTAAGTGTGTACGATGCTATCTCCTGTCCAACAGATTTTGGTTTAGCTGGCCGTGTTGTACCCCTCGACATAAATGATAAAGATGTACTGTCTAATCTCAATGACCTCTGCATTCATGCGTTGGACAATTACAATCAGCAAGTTTGTTCAATACTTATTATTAGAGTATAGAATACAATATTGTAGTATGTTTGTTTATTCATTAACTAAACTAATTCTTCTTACTTATTTATTAATTAATTAGGGTCCAACTTATGTGTTTCACAAAGTTGTCAAGTGTACCTATCCTGGTGGTACTGCTGATAGGGTGTATTACATTACTTTTCAAGCAGAAGCAAAAGAAGAAGGAAAAGAAACTGCTCTAAAAACTTTCCAGACCCATGTAATTCAGTATAGAGATAAAGCTAAAAAACCTGATGTCATAGAGTTTGTCATTAAAAGCTAATACACTCCACCATGGTTAGTAATTTTCTTGCATTATATGTAATCACAGTGGTATGCCCCTAACCCTTAATTATGTATTCCTTTTGCAGGAATCTACCTGCTATGGATATGCTTGTTTTGGTTGCGTTGGAAAGACTTCTAGGTGTAGTTAATTAATTAAATATGATGGTGTTTATGACTTTATGTACCATGGTATTTATGTCACTCATGTCTGTTATTTATTTATCTGTCTGCATGATTGGATGATATCTCTCACTGTTTCATATGAACATGTCTATGTCTTGAATACTTTAGAGTTTCATTTATTTCTTAATTTGATCTGCGAACCATTATGCCTGTATTTTATCCCATTGAATGACTGGAAGTTGTTATTTCCATTGCTAAATTCATGTCTCATAATTCATGATTGTGGAAAGCTGATCTGAAATTAAGTTAATTTGATCTTCTTGCCTTTGTGGTTTGGTATTTGGGCTCTCTCTCTCCTCTTTTTATATTTTGAATTTTGGTGTTATCAATCACATATGGAGGTTAACAAAAAATCTGTCATGTGTTGGAACAAAATGTGTTTAACATTACCCTTTGAGTTTTAATGATAACAAGGTATTAAAAATTGTCAGTTGTATATACTAATATTTGTTCAAGTATGCATGACCATAAGCAAAAATTTAGTGTCTCTTTAAAGCATAAGTTCTGGAAGAACAAATGAGAGCAATGAAATCAACAAGAAGGAAGTTTGAAGCATCTGAAGAAAAGAGGTTCTGAAGACAAAGTGCTCCTGAAGTGCTAACGTCATCAGAAGCAAGATCACTAGAAGTAGTCATCAGAAGAACTGAAGATCATCAGAAGCTTAGAGAATTTAAGCTTCAAAGGTTGTTCAATTGATTCAATCTCGCCTAGCATTGCAGAAGACGTGGAAGAACGAAGCAGCGACTAATTCAAATGAATTTGAAGACATTGGATACTTTTTCGTTAGAGAGAGTTGACAAAAGACAATTGTACGAAGTTTACAACCATTATCTCCACTACTTTGTTTTGTGTCTGCAACAGGACAAGAAAAACCTGCACCAGTGTTCCTCCAGACTTGGAATGAATTTGAAATTGATCCTTCATAGGACAATAACTAAATCAGGCAAAAGATCATTGGTGATTTGATCAAGCTTCAAATGACTTTTTTTGATGTGCTGACAATTTCCAACGTATCTTTCACACCTCTATATGAAGGAGTGAAGACCTGCTGTTTGGATATACAGACACACACATATATGCAAGACTCATACAACAATTTACAAGTGTCAAAACTCTGTTGAAATTGTTCTGCATCAAAAGTTCACTTAGAATTTCTTATCAAAGTTCATATTTTAGAAATTCTAGAGTCACAAGAGTCTGTATCTGATTTGCATTGTGAACACCACTGATTGTATATCAAGTGTTCAACCTCAAACAAATTTCTTTGTATTTTGTTTGAATAGAAGTCTCTTGCTTGTGTGTTTGAGCATAAGAAGTCTCTTGATTTAGTTCAGGAGCATAAGAAATCTCTCACAGTTGTGCTTGAGTAATTTGAAGTCTCTTTGCTAAGTGTAGCAGTGAGCAATTGTAATCAGATATTACAATTCTAGTGAACTCTCTTTGGAAGTGCAAGGGGGACATGAATACTTCCGGTTTGTGGAAGGAATCTGTATAATTGTTCTGTGTCTTTCTTCTCTCTCTGTTTTATCCGCTGCATTTAGATTCTGATTATCACTTCAGAAGCTGAACTCTATCTGCTTCTGATCAGTGACTTCAGTAGGAGAAAACGAAGAAAAAGTAAACATAATTCAACCCCCTTCTTGTGTTTTTCTCACCTTCACCATGGTGCCACTATCCTTCACAAATTGGCCGCACGGTTGTCAAAAAAATCCTCCATGGCACTGGTTGGAAATACTCTTGTTGGTGGTAAATTAGGGAAATTGTGTTTTTCTTAGGGACCATGAGGAAATAGTGGACACATTAGTGACCCGGAGAGGGAATAGACCCCCTTCTTGGAATGTTTATCATAGTAAACGTTTAAAGGGGCAGAGGAATGCCAAGCTGGGAAATGAGGGAGAGTAGTGACTTTTGGCGTCAGAGCATGCTCTTCTTCTCCAACTTAGAAGAGGGCTCATTCTATTAAGTCGTTAGAGTCAGTTAGGAGAAATTTCTCTGTGGTTTAGGAGTTCACAGAACTCTGGTTTACGTTATGTTTTCCTGCATTTCCACCATTGTAAGAGTTTCTAGTTCATTCACTTACAGTACCTACATAATACACAATTTGTTACCTCACTTTTCTGATTTCTATCAGCATTCCTCTGTTAGTAAATCAATGGTATTGTATCATGTTGGCTACCCATCTTTTCATGCAATTTCTTTTCTTTTTATCCCTTCATAACTGTGTTCAGAATGCTCGCCATCAATTATTGTCATTGCTAAATTCACGTGTGCTAATTTTATGGTCCTAGAAAACTTAAAACAGTGCATTAGATTTTAACTTTTAGTAAATATGATATCGCCTTTGTAGTTTGATATTAGAGTTGAGTTCTCTCGTATCTTCCATATCTGAATTAGATATCTTCCTTCACTTTTCATATATGAATATTGCAGCATCTAGTTGTTGATTTGTCCTAACTCACCTTTCAAGTTTCTCCCCAGCTTTACTTTTTAAGAGTAAATGCCCATATTGGTCCTTGACACGGTAGGACTGTTTCAATCTAGTTCCTTAAGAGAAAGTGAATAGATGAGGGTAGTTGAAACTTTACAAATCATTAAGAGAAAGTGAATAGATAGTTGATTGTTATATGTTGTATAGTCACAGATTTGAATTCAATTATTGTGTAACTTATGAGCTAGAAACTCAAGGAATCGGTGCGGTGAGCGTGGCTCAATCTGATTGCAGGTAGCATCCCAAGCTTCCTTCATGGCAGACTTGGCATAGTGTGACAATTATATGTTAAAAAACATGTGTAGATGAATAAATTAAAAGGATACATTAAGATTATTAGATATGTAGGAGAAGAAAGACCAAGTGAAGTGAGTCACACATCAAGGAACCTAGATAACATCTTGGTAGCAATTGGATATAAAACAAGTAGCGAGTGTAATGTTGAGAGTATTATGGTTTCTTAAAATCTGGAACATTTCTGGATTGAAGGATGTCATCAACCTTCTTGTTTACCACTCTATATTTATTTTTTATGGGATGAAATAAATATAGGTTTCACATATAGGAATGTGTCTCTATTGATTTTATTCAATAAAATGTGTTAGAGAGAGTTTGAACGAGAGTGTTGCTGATACTTCTCAATCTAGAATAGAATAGTGTTAAAATTGGTCATCTAAAGGAGAACCTAGCACTAATCATATATAGATATCTAGTACCAAGCTTATGAGATTAAATAATTTGTTGTTTGTCTCATGAGAAATATATGAAAATAATTAAATTCCAAGAGAGCACCCTACAATATTATACATTAACATTTATTTTTGGTTCTATGATATTGGTAGAAGTTTTTATTGTCGTTTTAGTCGTGGCTAACCCTTCGTTTGGGGCCTAGCTTGGTCACGCAAGGGCATGCAGATACAATACTTGATGTTAGCACCAACTTAGCCAAAAAAGAAATCATTGGGAAACTTATGGGACACACAAAATGAGTTGTCCTCTCAGTTGAATTTTTTCATATACACAAGAGATGAGACTTAAAGAGTTCAAATTCCTTACAGTTTGAACCAGTTCATCAATGGTAATGAACTCAGTATATCTATCAAATAGTGTTTTTTTAATACTTTTATAAATTATTTTTTTGAAAGGAATATTTTAATTATTTATTATGAGAAAATAGTATTTTTAATATTTCCAGTAATAATTTTTTAATACTTTAATTAACCCTATTTTTGTAAAGGAACATTTTAATTATTTTTTAAAAGAAGGAGTAGACCTTACTCTAATCTAAATCAACTGCACTGCATTTCACTTTTTTTAAGGGATTGCCCTACATATCATTTGTTTAAATTGTCTTATCCTCCTAATTTATAAATTAAAAAAGAGGAAAGCAGCTTTCCTCCTTCTCCAATATGATTTTGAAAATCAAGATCATTGCAAATTTACTAGCATATTAAAGATAATCCTCCCAACCCAAATACTGTAAGCCACTTTTAAAATACCTTTGTTATTGAAAGAAAGTCCAGGAATGTTGCTAATTACAAATAGGTTTAGAAATTTTAAAATCATGATCTTGAAACCCAAATGTTGTCTCTATCTTTCATGTCTTACAAATTTCATTCAGGTTTGGAAATAATTCTAGAAATACTCATGAAGCATGTCATATGCTTAGATAAAATAACTTAAAACAACCATACAAATTTATCTTAGTCACTGCCACTAAGAAGCTTAAGTCATACAATGAGTAGAAGGGTAAATTAAAAGGATTATTTGATACAAGTATGTAGGAGAAGAAAGACCAAATACAAATTTATCTTAGTCACTGCCACTAAGAAGCTTAAGTCATACAATGAGTAGAAGGGTAAATTAAAAGGATTATTTGATATAAGTATGTAGGAGAAGAAAGACCAAATACTCTACTAAAGCAGTTGGGAACCAGTCCCACATCGAGGAGCCTAACAAACCACTTGGTAGATGTAAGATATAAAAGAAACAACGAGTGTTGTCAGGGATGGATCCAGAAATTTAAGAAAGTAGGGTCAAGCTCATTTATCATAAATATTTATACAAAAATATATAAAATCATAACCATAAATGATCAAGTCATTATCATTAGTCATCGTGAGCTTAACTCAGTTGATAAGGACAATGCATAATATATGCAAAGTCTAGGGTTCTGCAACATCCTGCATAATCTTTAACAGTTTGTTGTATTAGTTAACCGTGTATAAGGAAATTATTTTAAAAGAAACTGGCATAATGGTAATTATGGGTCTTATTTATAAATAAGCATGAAATCTTCCACTTATCACACTTCACTTCATTTAGAATGTGCAATAATTTTTTTAATCAAAATACAACATTTTTGAAAATTTATGGACGCTCCACGCGCCACCTCCGAGACCGTCTGACCATCGCTACATGCTAGAACCAACTTTTCTTCACTCATATGGCTGAACGGACCGTTGTGACCCACAAAAAGATCTAAATGAATCTATTGACATACAAAATTCAAAATAATGATTTAATATGTAATTTAAGTGTGATTCTTCGTCTAAGAGAAACACTATGTCAATTTTTTGAGTCATCATTCCAATGGAGAGATCGAGAAAATTGGGTTGAAAGTGAAATCGGAAAGCCAAAATTAGAATTCCTCATTATCAAAATCCTCAAACAATTTCGATATTGGCTCTAATCACAAGTTCCAATTGTTACATATATTTTACTATCTAACATCAATCAATTAAAGCTTTCCACAGTTTTTCAAAAGATAATATCCTCAATCACATTCATTGGATCCAAAATATGTCTATCTATCTATATTTGACGAATATGCCAATCTATATCTGCAAAATTTGAGTCATCAGTTAAACTATTTTGATAAATGTCTAATTTATTGAAATGAATATATTATATGCATGCATGTTTTTTTTTTTTAATTTTAACATAAAAGTGGTGCATATTTTTTTTGAAGAGGCTAAAATGAAATATATTACCACATAAAAGCGTTATTCCCGGCACAAGGTGTACCAAGGAAGAACAACAAGGTCTGAACAATAATTACATAGGGAAACAAAAACAGGAAAAGAAATACAAATGGAAAGAAACTATTAGCCTATGCCCAACATGGTGAACGGACTAAGCCACCAGCCATGAAAATTGAAGGGAAGAGTAATGTACTTCGGC
>Ga0315915_1009323_pt1 | contig 11193 bp, 6 predicted proteins | sample MpolbnodulesMG_FD_207738 | JGI IMG/M metagenome (GOLD analysis project Ga0315915, IMG submission 207738) | Medicago polymorpha root nodule microbial communities from Los Angeles, California, United States - branched nodules | ecosystem: Host-associated > Plants > Roots > Nodule | place: USA... | reverse complement strand
ACAACGCTTTTGAGTTGTTACAAATAAATTGAAAAAATATCATACCCTACTACAACAAAATCATAAAATCGTTGTCCATGGGACTCTACCAGAACAATTTTTTTACCTTCCAAAATTTAGGCGTTGTTGTAGTGACTATTTGCATCACACCCGTTGTGAATTTTATGTGTTTATACACGCAGAAGTAAAATTTTATGTATTGATATAAAAAAAGTCGATATGATAAAATTTTGAAAATTCGATATGATAGTTTTATATGCAAACTCGATATGATAAATTTTTGAAAATTCGATTGATAGTGTTTATAAAATTATGACGGTGTTTATAAAATTATAAACACTATCAATCGAATTTTCAAAATTTTATCATATCAACAAGAATAAAATTTTACGTATTGTTATAAAAAAAGCCAATATGATAAAATTTTGAAAACTCATTTTATTTTTAAAATATCAACATTAATGTAGCAAATTTTTATGAATCGATATCAGAATGTCGATATTGTAAAATTTTATAAACTCGTGAATATTTTCAAAATATCAACATTAATAATCAATTACGATAAAACCAATTGGGTATACTCACTTATGTCTCATGTGCTTTAATACTCAATATTTTATATAGTAATAAGTTCTTTTTTTTTGTCAAACTATCAAGAAAATAACTTTGAATACACTTTTATTACTATTGTTTAATTAAAATTTGAAAATTAAATTACAGTGATCAACCACAAAACCACTATCACGTATATTTATTATTTTTAAATAATTATGTATAATTATTAAATTGCTTAATGTACTTTAAAACTTAATATTTATTCTATAATTTTTTTTTGTGTAGATACCTAATTATAATTTTATTAAAAATAAAAATAAAACTGCCATAATTTAGACATCAATATATATAATAATAGTAATAATAATATAATATAATATAATATAGGGAAAAATACAAAGACCTCCCCTAAGGTTTGGTTAAAAGACACACACCTCCCCTCTAGTTTCAAAAATACAATTACCTCCCCTCTATTTAACTCTGTTAATCATCTGTTACAGGAAATAGCCTTAGTGTTGTGAATTATCCCTCTCTGATTGAATGCATCAACCGCTGCAACTAATTGAACCCAACAATATTAATCCAAATCTTTAACGATGACAACAAGACATGCGGTGACACTGTATTCCTCTTCAATCTTCAATTTGTTTTCATGCTTTCCCTTGCACTGTTCATTCCTAACTATCTCTCTAAACTTTGTTAATGAACATCAACTTTCACACAAAAGAAATTAAATTTACCGTTAAGTATTTATAGGGTTACCACCGAATGCTACCAATTAAGTTAGGGGATATGTTTTTTATGTGTTTTAGTTTTTTGTGTGTGTTTAAATTGGCTTGTATGCCTGCATGGTGAAGGCATGAAGCTTTGTTTCATACCCACGAAAGTTCAAAGCGTAATTGCCATGAATCCGTGTTTTAGTTTGTGAATGAAAGATTCAAAATAAGAAAAACACTTCAATGAAAGATTGTGAATTTCATCTTCAAGTCTGTTTACATTTTAACAGAAAGATAACCGTGTTAAAGAGAGAAGGGAGTATCAATCTATTTAATGAAAACCTAAGAGATGTTAGTGTCTATTTTATAACTAAAGGGGGTGTCTTCTTAATTTAAAGAAAATTTAAGGGAGGTGAGTGTTATTTTTCCTTAATTTTTTTTTTTTGGTATTCTTTAAATCAATCAGAGATCTACTAGTTATTATTTTTGACAAAACATTACTAAAAGTTTTTTTTTTTTGAAGCAAAAACATTACTAAAAGTTGAAGGGGAAATATTAGACATTTTTTATTTATTCAATTTTTTTTCTTTTGTATGTAAAAAATGTATTGCAAGGGGACTATGTTCCAGTTCGAGACATGAAAAACCTTGGATTCAATGAACATTTACAAAAGGAAAATTTACATTTATCTACATTTATCTTTCTCCGATAAAAAAAATGTTTGTTTAGTACTAGATCAAACTCTTGAAGGTTTAATTCCTTCATTCTAATTTTAAAGAAATGCTATCAAATTCATTTTTTAATGGTAAGTTTATATTCATTGATAGTATTTTAGAGATAATAATTCTTAGAATTTGGATCAGGTCTAACTCAATTTTTTTTCTTTTTGTGTTAAGTAATAGTGGTTAGAATTCATCTTTTAAGAAGAATAAGTGGGGTGTCTAGGGTTCGAATCCCTACACATGCATATTACAATACATTGTCTCTACCAATTGAGTTATACTCATAGGGACAAGTCTAACTCAACCTTACGAAACTGATTTGTAAGATAAGATTTGGCTTTTCGTGGTGAGTGACCTTATAATGGAAACTTTATAAGTGTGCAAGTTTGTAACCTTAGAATATTTGGTTGATGTTCATCTTCTTGCATAAAATGCTCCTATAACTCGGTCAGTAAAAGACTTTCGCTTCATTGTTATCGTTCTTTACTCAAATCTTAATGCCACCTTATATTAGGCTCTTAATATACTGGTAATTTACAAAAACTATGTCATATATTAATTTCTTCTCTCATAGGAGTTTGGATTTACAAAACCTAAAATTTCATATATTCTAACACATACGAAGAGTGGAAGTTTTAAAAATTAATTTATAATAATATACACGTGTATGTATAATATAATGGCAGCTATTCCATTTAAGGCTGTATTGCCAGTCCCTAAATTCAAAACAAAGCCTTCAAGGCCATATAATTTCAGGATAGCCATCAATAAATAGTTTCAACATGATTAATTTTACCCTAAACCTTGATGCCCTTGTATTGCTCTATATTTCAGTTAATGTACATTTGTTTTAAATTTTAAGCACATGCAAAAATCATAGCATGTTTTTTAACAAGACTTCAATTTGAGCCAAACTCCTCATTCCATCTCTCAAGCTCTTCCCATTTACTTTTGTTTAAACTTGGTCTGATCACAGCCATTGCTTTCTTGAAGTCCTCATACCTCAGTCCTCTTACCTGGCGAAACCGAAAAGAAAAAAAAAAATAGTTAACCTTAATAACAAAGGAAGGTTTTCACTTGCAAGATCAATAACAATCCGCAACCAAAATTAAAGCAAATTGAAACCAGCATACCTGATTTGCCTTGACAGTAAGAATGTTAGAACCCAGCTCTCTAATTGGCATCATTGCAGCTTCTTCACACAAGGCTTGCAGATCACTTCCAGAGTATCCTGTAAAGTGTAAACCATACAAAACAAATATAATGAATCGTATTTGGAGCCCAAATTTTGGACACAAAATAAAACAAAGAAGAAAGAAAAGGAAAAGAATATTTCAACATATTAATTTCATTTTCATCGTGACTCAAAATATATACTTACCTTCGGTTTCTTTTACAAGCATCTCTAGATCTCTACCTGTAACATAAAAATTATAAGTTTTTAGTTAAAACTAGAGTAGTGTGAGTAACATAATATTACAATAATGTTGTTATTTATCTTCATTTTATAAAATGTCCACGTAGAAAGTTATAAGTGTACAAAACAAATTATAAACTCTTAATTGGTAAATTTTTTGCATGTTTCCGCCTTCCGATACCTCCAAGAATATACATATAAAAAATTAGTATCGAGGGGAAAAAAGAGCACGTTGCTTACTGGGTAAGGAGAACGCTTGACCCTTGAGTTTGTGTTTTAGCAGAAGTTTCCTAACATTTTCATTTGGTAAAGGTACGTATATTCTCTTAACCTAGCACAGTAAAAACAAGAAGAGTTAGTAAGAAATCATATCAATGCGAAAAACGATTATTAAGTCAAGAGTGTTGTTATAAACACATTTTCTAACACACATTTTTCTTACAAAATTCGAACTAGATGATCATTTAATTCTAAGTGATAAAACATTCTCCACTTAAAGTCACATCGGCAACATGACATTCTGGAATTATATCGTACTTTTAATCCAGTAAAGGACAATGAAGAAATTCTCACCAGTCTCCTAAGAACTGCATCATCCAATTCCTGTGGCTTATTAGTCGCACCTATATTCAGAAGGGAAATGAAATTTATACAAGTTTAATGAGACTAATAGTTACACGAGCAGAGACTCATCACACATGATAATTACTAGCTTATGACATTTTATGAAATTAAAAAACAAAATCTAAAAAAGCTAGCAATTCCAGATTTACAATAGCCACAGTTTAGTTTTTTATCCATCAATAAATAGAGGCCATATTCTCAGGAGGCAGATTACAATGGAAACCAAATGTGGGAGATACAACTGAATTTAAAAGTGAAAACAAGATAGGAAAAAGAATCATGCTGTAATGATGTTATAGGTTTGACTCCTCTAAAGTTTGCTCCTATCTTTAGAGCAGCTGAGTTCTTCTGGAACAATCCCAAAGCCCATCTAATAATTATAATTGCATTGTACACGTTTAAAAGAAAAATAACATTACATCATTCATACGATCGTTTTCATAAAAATCATGTTATAATGTTTCCTATGAGTTTTTCGAATTCCAGCATTCTCTAGAAGAGAATTTCAATCACAATGTTATTGTCAAAGGGGAACAAAGATGAGAGAGCAGGCAGCTATCCCAAAATAGATTAACACAAGAGCACTGTTCATGGTAGACATGCTGATCTAAAGTCTAAACCATGTTCATTACAGGTAGAGAATGATTAATATCAGATGTAATGCTTACCAATTACAATCACAATGTCATCAGGATTGGATGTCACCCCATCAAACTGGATAAGGAATTCAGATTTTAATCGTCGGCTGGCCTCATTTTCATTTGTCGTCCTTGTTGACATTATACTATCAATCTGTTGTCAGATAAAAAAGAAAATTAATACCATTTGAATGAAGTGGAGAAAATTTAGACACGAAGCATTCGACCTTTTCTTTCTGTTTAGTAAATCCATCTGTTTAACTAATTAAACACAAGATAACATAAAATTACAATGCAGATATCGTAAGTGACTAGAATTTAGGACAATTGATGATAGTGCTTGTCAAATTATGTTGGTCTTGTGGAAATGATTAAAAATCTGGATAGACATATTTGACAGAAATAATCTTACTGACATTCAAAAAAGACGCTAGAGTAGACATATTATGTTGCTTCAACAGTCTTAATAAACATTTAAGTCATCTACCTTTTTTTTTTTTGGTGGTGCAGTCATCTACCTATTTTAATTAGAAGATGAAAACACCCAAGAAGTTTATCAAAAGAGATCCTTGGCCACCCCATTTGTACTTCTACGTTCTTAAAAATTATAGTCCGATAATCAATTAGAGTTGCACTCCAAACCAAGCATTAAACAAAAAATCATTTAATACAAGGGTTCTGTTCATCATATAGTTATTGAAGAATGTCCTCAAAGAATTATAGTTTTCATGACTTGTTGCCAAATTTATAGCAGGAGTAGGGGGTGGGGGTCCGTCCTATATAGATGAGAGAGATACCTCATCGATGAAAATTACAGATGGCTGTCTTGATACAGCTACCATGAATAGTGTCCGTACAAGCTTTTCAGCTTCACCCACCTATTGAGTACAAGTTAACCATGGTTACACTTCTTAAGTCTTAAAATGAAATGAAACTCAACACAAACAAATTAGGGTATATAGATAAAAAAATGTACCCATTTTGACGTCAAGGAAGCTGCCGTGACATTAAAAAATGTTGCTTCTGATTCTGAAGCCACTGCTTTGGCAAGCATGGTCTTACCATTACCAGGCGGACCAAAGAGAAGCAAACCTAAAATAAAAGGTTCATCAGTTTCAACATTTTGCATTTTTATTCTAAAATTTAGATCATTGTCTATTACATAACCCAAAGTGACAAGGTTCCAAGGCAATACCTCTAGCTGGTCTTCGAAGACCAGTGAACAAGTCTCTTCTCTTTGTTGGCAAAATAACCATCTCCATTAAAGCCTGCTTTGCCTTTTCCAGGCCCCCTGCATTTCGATAGTAAGATCAAACAAACAGTAACACGTAAAAGTAAAAAGCAGATGTGCATAGAGTCTTACCAACATCGTCCCATCGAACAGAAGGACTTCTATCTACAATGGCAGTGTTAATCATTTCAACCAGTTTCGTATCATAATTTTCACCAGATGTTTGACTAGGTTTCGGGCTTTGAACTTTATTCACCTCATCTCTTCTTTGAGGATTCTTTTGTAGCACTTTTTTTGTAGTATTTGATAGTTTAGTTGGAACTGCGGCAGTTTGTGCACGGTTTGAGGTGCTCTACAAACATTTTTGGAGAAAAGGGAAGGAATATTAATGGCTCATGTAATCACAAAATCAGTACTCAATTCCCAATGTTCAGTGAACGGACAGTGCATATTTAAGTACGATGGTAAACAACACCATATGTTTTAAGAAGCACTGATTTCATTGAAGCAAAAACGAGGAAAAGAAAAAACTCTGTACTTACAGTTTACAGAGAACATAGCATACCTGATTGGCAAATGAGCTACCTGGAATGGGAAAAGAGGAATAGGAACAAATGAGGATGACAAAAAACAATAAGAATTCTCGGAAAAGTCAAAACAGAATTCGAAAAGGAGACAGTTGCTGAAACCGATGCAAACCTGCTCGTCTACTGAGAGCCTGCAATCTCTCAGAAACTTGTCCCTGCCATTTTGATATCTTTTGACGATATGATTGTACCTTCTGTTTTTCACTGTCACAGAATCATAGATTCTAGTAAGTAAACAACAAAAACATAAAGTCATAGAAATCTTCCTTTGTCATCAAATTACTTAGGCTTTGTTTGCGAGTTTGGAGGGGAAGGGATGGGAAGGCTTTGAAAAAAGGGAAGGAGTAAGTGGAAGAAATAAATGAGATTGGGAGGGGAGGGCCTTGGGGGTTTATTTTTCTTCATAATACTAAACTCTTCTCGTTTGGAGGAACTAAAAAATTGTATTGGAGGAGGGTTTTGAGGGGTTTATATGAACTTTTCAAATTTAATTTATGTTGTTATAATATTCTTAAAATTAAAAGTATATTAATCAAAAGTATTAATTTATCATTCTCGAAAAGAAAAAGAAAAAAAAACTCTTTCATAAAATGTGAAAGATTTCTCTATTTTCCCTTATAATTCTCACTCCTCAAAGCCCTCCCTTCCCCTTCCCTCCAAACTCCCAAACAAAGCCTAAGGAACAGTGTAAATGAAGTGAGTGTACTATGTCCTTTATGATTAACTCACTGAATTCCGGTGCAATTTGGAAACTGAAAAGATGCAGCAAAACAAGAACGGGGAATGCAAGATACTGAATATCGGAAATCTGCTATTATAACTATGACCAAGATTGGATTAACTTTTAGCTTATAAAAGCTTCTCAATTAAAATAAATTTATGGTTCTTCACTTACAAAAAATTACAAACTTACATATGTTTATGGAGAAGAATAAAGATACATGAGAGTGCTTCCAAAAATAGAGATTGCTGATTTTAACTTGTACAAGAAGCTACCGTTTAAAAAACTCATTATTGCAAGATTATTTTTATATTTCTGTTTCCATAAGTTTTTATTGAGAAGCGTAATCTAAACTAGCTCCAAGTTTTCAATTGACAATAATTAAGGTTTAGCAATGCTGTAATTAACTTTGATTTTGGATTAGTAGCGAATTCGACAAAATCACCATGATCATGAGATTTTATCAATGCTCCAAAGTATAGCTTTTGTCAAAACCACTACGGCACAATGTGATTTCGTTAAACTCACCGTTAATCCAAAAATACTCTAACAAGACAACATCCTAGCTAGCACCAAACTAAGGACAACCAATATAGCTTTTGTCAAAACTACTACGGCACAATGTGATTTCGTTAAACTCACCGTTAATCCAAAAATACTCTAACAAGACAACATCCTAGCTAGCACCAAACTAAGGACAACCAATATAGCGTTTGTCAAAACCACTATGGCACACTATAATTTCGTCAAACTCACAGTTAATCCAAACATACTCTAACAAGATAACATCCTAGCTAGCACCAAACTATGAACAACTCTAAGAGATTAAAACACTAATTTTTTTTTGGTGCAATTTAACAAGATTAATACTTTTGCCAACAACACAAATTTTAAAAATAAAAAATTTAACAACCCCATATACCCCTTTTCTCACCTTCAACTGATCAATGAAAATAAACAAATAATCAATAACCCACATAAACAAATCCTTCAAATTTCAAATTTTTCATCAATGAAATTAAAAATCCATCATTAATATAGCAGAAACCTCACCTGGGAGTGATGAATGAAGGAACAGAAGTAGAATTAGCTTCGAGAAGGATCCTATGAGCATTCCTGTAGTGAAGAATAGCGTCATCGATCAAACCCCATTCTTCAGCCCTAACAGCTTTATCGATCTCTTGTGTGGCTAAATCGTAGTAGCCTTTCAGCTTATACGCGACGCGTTCGTTTGAAACCGAAGAAGAAGGTGAAGCTTCCATTGATGAAGAAGAAGAAGCACTGAAATTGGTTTGAGAAGAAGAAGATTGAGGAGAGAAAACAGAGTTAAAGGAATCAATGATTCCCTGCAAAAAACTCATCGATAACAAAAACAAACGCGATTTTCATTATAAAAGTGATTATGCAAAAGGAAATTTCTACTTTGCAATTAAAATTAAAATTAATAAAATATATTTATTTTATATTCGAATAATTTGAGATTTATCATAGATTTGGTGTGTAAGAAGTTTTTTTTTTTCCTAAAAAAAAGAATATGTTTTTTTTATTTAAAGAATGGTATGTGTAAGAAAATTTTAAAAGATAAAATAATTTTTTATATAAGTTTAATATTTCCTCCGTCCTTATATATAAACATCATTTTCCTCTAATAAAAGAGTAAGTGTTTATATATATGGACGAAGGGAGTAAATGGTTTGTTTGTTAAGGATTTTAAAAAATGGATTTGTCTTTGTATTTTTAAAAAAAAATTATTTTTTTTGAAAATTTACTAAAAAATTAGTAGAAGTTATTTTAAACTTTATTTGCTATAAACTCAAAGGAGATTTTGACATTGATTAACTTAAATATTATTTTTTTAGGAAATTAACTTAAATATTTATTAGTAAAGATTATACATAATAAAAATCACACATATTTTATTTTTCAAAAAGTCATCTTTTAAAAGCTTTTTTTTTGTTGAAGTTTTTATATTTTGATTGAAATTATATATTCAAGTTTGTGGGTATTTTGAATTGAATGGAATTACAAGTATATATATATTTTGGTTTCGAAGAGACCTTGATATCTAATATTTAATCTGTTTAATTTGTGAAAATTTTGGTATGAAATATAATGAAAGATATGATCAATAGAAAAACTAAGGTTAGTTAGAATATTACACATTCATGTTGATATAATTTTTTTTGACAAACATTCATGTTGCTATAATTATTTAGTTTAATGATTTCCTCTCAATCTAGTCTCTCAATTCAGTTTGTTTGTCATAAACGTGGCTAAAAGCTGTTTACTGTTAGGGAAATTTCAATTTTCTAGTAGTGTTAGTCAATTACTATATACGATTATGTGTCCCTAACACTCCTCTGATTTATATACCTGTGATGGTTGTGGACAACATGCATGGAGGCCGAAGAAGGACTTGGAGAATTGATCTTTCACATTTAGATTTAGGGTAATGATTTTTTTCAAAGAGTGGTTAATTTGTTAAGAGATAAAGAATATTAAATAACAGGGCTGTCCCGGTAAAATCTGCTCTTTACCCAAACGTTTTTGCTTATTCCCAAGTGAAATGATCAAAATACCCCTACGCATGTTAACTCATGTTAGTGCAAATGTCAACGTAAGTTAACACACGCTGCATGAGTTAACATGCGCTAGTGTTAATTGCAGCGTAAGTTAACTCACGTTGCCATTTGCACTAGCGTGAGTTAACTCACGGTCATAGCAGACATCAGTTCCTGCATTAAATGCAATCAGTTCCTGAACAGACTTTGAAAAAGTCTAGAATGACCCGTAATCACGCCACATTCATAACTTAACCGAATTACGTCAGTTTAACAATATTATCAGATAATACGACATAATCGATCCAAACGGTCCAAATTACACAAATTCACAGGTAATGAACCGTAATCACTTAAACACACTTAATGACACATAAACGATCCAAATTACACCAATTTGTCCATAAATTTCTAAAATTACATAATCTCACATAATCGGTCGAAATGACCCAAATTCATCGTTAAATTACATAAACACAAATTCATTAAAATTCAACAATACGGACACAAATTCGAAAAATATTACACTATTACACTTAAATAAATATTACACTTCAACGGACCGGACAAAAAGATACAAAGTGTTATCCTCAACCATTAACCTAAACATGTAATCAACGTCGCTATCATCTTTGAGAAGTTGTGGATAATACACGGTCTTCCAGAAATCCTCTTCCTTATCCTCCCCCAAGTCCAGGCCTGACACATTTACTATCACATCACATGTTCTATGACTTGAACTAATATGGATAAAGAAGTCGTCAAATTTTGTCTTCAACTCGTCCAACTTGTCAGTGGGATTTACAAAGAACCTAGCCCTCCTTTTCACATCTACATAACGAACATCAAGTTTAACTCGATCTTGTGCATCTTCAGACATGTTTCACTTCACAAAATATAATGAAAAACAAATATGAGAGAAATCACATAAAATAAATAGATGAATAATTAGTGACAAAGTAATGCGAGCAATAATTGGTGTGACATAACCGGCCACCATAAAAATAATTCATTTCATATATTTATATAATATATAATATTAGTTACATATTGGCCACAAATATACAAATTACATAACCGGCCACCCAAAAATACACCGGGGTGTAATACCACCAAAAAATATGACGAACACCAACCGACCTAAAAGTGTCATAACCTATAACCTGTCTAAGAAGTCTATTGACATTCCTAAATTCTCCTCTTCTTCCATGTCTTCCATCACTTCAAATTCTAGTTCCTTTTTTTGCAGAGTGGGAGTATTATCACAAACAATTGGATTGTGCTCATTTGTTGGTTTCTTTGGCGGCTTCGACTCCTTAGACATGAGCTCATCGAAGGCGTCTTGTCTATCCATAAACTCAAAATGCCATTTCTCTACCTCACCAATCTTGTGAGTCATCCACTCCTTACAAGGAGGTGGT
>Ga0315915_1009320_pt1 | contig 11194 bp, 11 predicted proteins | sample MpolbnodulesMG_FD_207738 | JGI IMG/M metagenome (GOLD analysis project Ga0315915, IMG submission 207738) | Medicago polymorpha root nodule microbial communities from Los Angeles, California, United States - branched nodules | ecosystem: Host-associated > Plants > Roots > Nodule | place: USA... | reverse complement strand
GGGTGGGGGAGGGGGGGTATCTTTAAAGATAAGCACAAGAATGCAAGAGACACAAACAATCTGATAGGTTCCGTATCTACAACCATAAGCCCAATTGTCCAAAGGGAGAGTTAGTTACAGAGGTAGAAAGAAGGCTGAGCATGTTATATAGGGAGGAGGAGAGAAGAATGAGCTATCAAGGAGAATCATTATTGAGTTGGTTACGCGCATGGTACAATGGTTCACTAAAGGAACTTAGCTCCAGGATTACGGAGGCCATCTTCTGTATAGTTTCTTTTTCAATAAAAAACACCATTTTTCATTTCGCTCTTAACCCGGGTTCCCATCACAATCAGAAACAAATAAATACTGTCAGTTGTCACAGTAAAATGCATGAGATATCATGTTAGCCATACCTGATATTGCCAAGGGGTAGTCATTACTGTTTTGCTCACAGTCAATTAGAAGCATTCTAGCCAGTCTGCCAGAAAGCATCCATGACCCACTGGAAACAGACAGAATAACAGGGAGATATCAATTAAAAGCATTTTATAAAATACAGTAGTAACTACAAGCCACCGAGAGTATAAGACCAACAGAAAAAAATGCATAAGGAAATGTGACGTCATAAAATAGAGGACAAAGGATTAAAACAACCCATGGTTAACAATATCTTATGGTACATGATTCATATCTCGATTCAAAGAAAAACTGAACCAAATCAACACCAATTGCTGTGAGCATATTCACAGCATGAATTTCAATTCATTCTGATGGATAACAACTTCTACCTCAACTTATGGTTTTTGCTTAAGTCACTTGTTTTTACTTAAAAAATGTCATATTTTTTATTTATCACGTATCTTATGATTCATAATAAGTCACTTGAATCTTGATCGATAACCATCCCTTTGTTTTTACATGGGCAATAATTCAGAGCCAATTTCATGAAGATGATAAAGTGCCCATTTGTATATGGATGCTATTTTAAAAATACGGTTTTACCTTGACAAGCCATTACTGCTTACACTGAACACAGTTGTCTGCAAAGTGATATCAAATAGATTCGCATTTAGGGTGACTGCTGTAACATTAGATGGAGAACTGGATGGAAAAGGGAAAAAAATTAGTAAAGCTTTTCCTGACAACACAATTAATTCCAAAACAAATGAAGATCCAACAAGGAAACAGCCTTAAACGTTCCTCCCGAATATGTGTGTTTTACTCAAGACACAAGAGATACAAATACAGATCAATTAAGAGAATAAGTTTAATTACCAGATCAACATGACACCCAAAATCTTAAGGCCCATTGACATAAGTGCAGCCCCATATGAATTCAAAGGTGGGTTTTTGACTAGATTGCAAATCATCTCAACCACCCTGTAAGACAAGGAAAAGGAATGTAAACCATTAAAAAATATAACAGATACTGAATAAGTGAAGAGAAAAGGTAAATACATTATATAACTAATAAATGACAGTAATTCAAAATGAAAATTTACCAGACATTCTTTTCAACCTGCTCATTCGGCAGGCCAATAGCATGAAATTGCATAGAGTTGCTAAGGTCCATCATTGCAAAACAAACAGCCTGCACATGGTAAGTAAATCTGTGAGGAAAAAACAGGGGCAAAGCCATGATACAGAAAAAGTACAAGAACTTTATATAGCTTGGATTACATTCCATGAAAATACTTTTTAGTACAAGCAACTTCAAGTATCAACAGAGTCCATACTTGATTCAGTCAACCAAGTAAAGAAAGAGAACCATAACAGGTTCATAAACCAGGGCTTAGAAAAACAGAATATCCGAAGAGTGAAGCAGAATATAGTCCCCATGCCAAAACAGACAATAATAAAAGAAAACTCTTCATAAATATCGAGAGCATCATGATACTCAAGACAGACTATTGGGGACCAAAACCATTGTTTCACTACTCTAATAATATGTGGATTATTAACATTCAAATTTTTTCCGAATATTTGATAAAGTTACTACAAAGCTGAGAGGCTATGAAACAATCAGCATTAAAATACTAGAAGTAAGATGGTAACTAAATCTGATCCAACAAATAATAACAACAAAGGTAAAGCCAAATTAAGCCAAAACAAACAATCAATGACCAAACTCATTAGGTAGACAAAAAGACAACCCCAAGACAATTGTTGCACAGATCTTATCCTTAACTTCAGCTATTCAACACATTTAATCTTATCACGTGATGCCATTAATGAGAAATATTATACTGGACTGTTTTTAAGTGTTCATTATGCATCCATAAATCAGTCATGAAAGAAGTTGCAGCAATTAAAAGCAATTGATGTGTTCTTTAAAAGAATCAAAGTGGAAATAAATGGCCAATGAAACTAACCAACTTACAGTGTTAAAGGATGCCAATCTACTGAGCAGGTCCAGAGTGAAAAAAACTTCCTCCTTGTTATTCAAATACATATCTTGAGCCAAATGTAGAAGTAACACAAATACTCCAGATGGGGAATACTAGAAAAATAAAAAATTTGTCAGCAGGGAATTGTGCAATTGAGATTATATTGATGAGATGCAAAGTCTCTAAACTACACTAAAAATGACCATGAGTATAAATCATTCTTACAATTTCCAGCTAAAAAGAACGTCAATAATGGAAAACATAAACAACAAATACCTAAAATAAGCTTAGGTGAACAGAAATAAATTGACTTTTAAAATGATACAACACTAAATAAAAATTGATCTCATTCTATTAGCAACTTTCAGTACCAGCCTCACTAGATGTACTAAGCAGGACTCAGGTTTTACTGGTTATTCCAAAAATATGGTAAAAAGGAGACGAAGTAATACAAGAATAAGCAATAACATTATAAGAACAAAAAAAAATCAGTAATCTATTTTCATACTGCCTGAAATTGGCTGTGAAGAGAACATATGATCATAGATCATCAACAAGGTTACAGTAGGCACTCTAAAATAAAGTTAAACATAGTAACAATATAAGGAAAAATCACCTCCCATCGTACAAGGGCGGTTTTCTCTCCAACAACTTTCAAGACACGCCCACGAGTTCCAGACGGAACAAACAATCCCTCGATTCCAGGAACCTGCACTGCATGTGGTGCCTCAAGAATATGGTAGACATCATCTGCAAGCAAATCACTACTGATCTCGAACAAGGATGATATACCAACAGACCTATCTAGAAAGGTATACCTGTTCAAAAACTGCATCCATAAGAAAGGCAGACAACAATTGAAGAAGAGAAAAATGTCCCCACGAGTTTGAGAGACCAATTACAGTGTCCTACTCATCCCAATATATGAGATAGCAGAGAAAAAAATTGTACTTACACACACTCTGCAGGCCAAGTTCCTTCGCTAAGGGATGAAAGGAGTCTAACAAGTTCTACGGTCCTAACAGGGAACTCACTCTCTAGGTTGAAAAGAAGAGACCGAACTGGACCATCAATAACACTTCCCTTGTCCCAAAACTGAACACACAGAGATTCCTAAAGTATACGAGCAGAGTCCTTTATCAATAAATGATCACCAACAGATATTGATAATGGAGTAATAAGTGAACTAAAGGGCTATGATTATACATCCAAACCTCTCCACGGTAAATCTTGCAGATAATATCCAGTATCAGAGTGGAGTTATTGTCCTCCGGCTGTACATTTGTTGAAGCAGATCAAATGAGAAAGAAGTAAAACATTTCCTTAAAGCTAACTATAGATTTTACAACCATACCTGAAGGTTGATCTCATAAGATGCAATAAATGCAGATATGAATGTCCTCAAAACACTGCGATAACCGGACACTGGGCCCTGAATGGACATGGGAAAAGCATAAAGCCGTAAGGGCAATTTAGTATAGCATAAAGTCAAATGCTTTTAAACAGGAAAAGAGGCACCGATCAAGGTTTAACAAAAACTCATCCATTATAACAATTTATGCAACCCAGGAAAGAATGACTCACATCATAATCCTTCAAAATGTCACACTGGAGAATTTTGAGACAGTAATGTAATGATCCAGCCTCAAAGGCTTGACGAACATAACCAATGTGATCAATATCCTGGAGGCAGAGAAAATAAAAAGGGTAAAATTTGTAATAAGCGCATAAGCTGGAGTAGTAAATAAAAAATTTCAAATATAACTTAACCACATACAATGAGCTCGTTGTTCCCATCTTTTCCCGGAAGTGTAGAGAGTAAATAAAGAAATACTGCCCATGCTAGAATTAAAGGACCAGCTTCATTCATTTCAAAAGTACTGAAAGTAGAAACTAGTGCATCCATCTCTTGCACATCAGTAAAAGAGAAAGTAGATGCACCTCTCCTGGAAATCCAAACAAATTTTGCAACAATAAAAAAATATCAATTAGAAAAACAACCATAAAATACAAACAGACAAATAAACTCATCCAATAGAACTACAATAAGACCACAGAAGCATCACTGTGAATGAAGAATTAGGCTTAAAACCCACAGTTCCAGCCAACGAATATCAAAGACTGGCAAATGAAAATAATCAAACTAGATGGCACTAAATTATAGGTAAAATCAAAGAAATCTAGCAATGACTTAGGACATATAATTTACATCGCAAACAAGTTACGAAAGTATAAGCCATCAAGGAGAAGGTTTGACATATTACAGCAAAGAACAGAACAGGAGAAAGTATGCAATTTCTTCCCAAATTCCCAATTGAAAACTCTAAGTGGAAAATGAATGAAATCAAATAATTAATGCAAGACTCAAAGGATGGAACATCTGCCTCGTGATTGCCTTCTCAACTAGAATATACTCTTAACAGACAAAGTGGAATTAATATGGCACACTGCATTCAGTTCAGCACTTAGCCAGTCCATCAGAATGAGGCTTAAGATTACGGCATTGCAACTCGCAGAATTTCATTGGTAAAACTATCTGTCAATTACACAATGTATATAGTACTGTATATATGATATAAACAAAGACTAGTCTAACCTGTAAGGTGTTTCGTCATGAACCATTTGAAGAAGGTTCTCCAAGTTTAGGGTTTCTATCAAAATAAGCAGCAGCTGAACTTTGACATGATAAGACAACTGCTGTGACTCTGTAGTAATTGCCAGCTTTCCCAAGTTATATTCACCGGCTAAGATCCCCTGAATCAAAAGATAATCTTGAGCAAGGTTCTGACTTGTGAAGATATCACAAAACAAATCAAGAATAAGCAGATGTATATTAGTATACCTTGAAAATAGAACCAAACTTCTTCCATGTCTCACTACCACAAGTACAAAATGGGTCATCATAGGCCAGGAAAAGAATGTCTAAAACCAAATTGTCTTCAATTAGAGTCTCCTCAGCCCATAGAGTAAACAGATCAACATCCTTCAAGCATTCCACAGTTCAATAAATTGTGTCATCAAGCAATAAAAATTTCGGTTACACTTCATATCATGAACATACCAATTGAAAACAAAGTGAATCCCCATAAAAAGTTCCCAATTTTAAGTTTTTCACATGTTGCACAAGGTAATCTACTGGTACAATATCACAGAGCTTGGAGATACGAAACACTCTAATCAAGACTAAAGAACATTTAAAAGAGTGGCAAGACAGTCCTATGCAGCATGACTTGGCTATTAATTTTGCAACACAGAGAGATTGAAAAGGTTACATCGAAGATGTGTGACGATCACATGTTGAAGACAAGTTAACTACCCGTCTACCCGTCTTTATAGGGCCATGCAAAATTAAAAATGGATGGTGCATGGAGACTGAACATACCATTTGCTTGGGGTAACTGCAAGATAAAAGACCCTCCAAGAAAGATACTAATTTACTTTCCAGTCCATCATGAAATAGCTTTTTTGCCTCCTCCTTCACAAAGTTGTTTTCAGACACAGGACCAATGTATACTGCATGAAATGTCCAGGTCTAAGTAATACCAACAAGAAAATTGAACTAAGAGAAAGTAGACATGTAAGTATGCTGCCATACAAAGAATTGACAGAGCAAGTACCAACTTCTAAGTAGACATAAAAACAACATGACACTTACTAGCATGCATGAGAATCCACCTGATGCACTTCAACAAACACTGCCGCTCCTTGTAACATTCAATTAATATCTTCATAACAAGATAGAAAACAAGTCATAAACAGGATATCAAAAACATGTATCACACAGGTAAAACTGTCAGCAATTCTGCCCTACTTTTTTAGCAAACAGTTTTCCATGTGAAATATCTCTCAAACGAGACTCTTGCATAGTTTGGAAGCAGCTAAAATACCGATATATAATGAACTCTCTCATATATGATATACAAGCGATATAGAGATGCAAAATATAATTAATAATAATAACTTCAACACATTAAATATAAACGACGTAAAGAGGAAAAGCCGGAAAGGTTTTAAACTGAGAGAACACGAAGACAGGGAACGTTTTACATGTCTGTGCACAACAAGAGAGATCGTGTAGTAAGATTAAAAGGAAAAGGAATGCAGATGCATGGAATTTTTGGAACACATATGGCATTAGACCTTCTACCAAAGCCCAAATATGTAGCATGAAATATAGTGTGCACAATTATAAGTCATTTCAAATATTATGTCAAATATCTAAACTCCCAACCACTACTCTAAAGTCTCAAACAATAAACATGTCACCAAAAATCTACAAATAAATTTTGGAAATCCACCAAACGATGACTTCACACATGATTCACTTTCGTTGTTTTATTTGCAATATGTCAGCAACAATCTATGAGATCAGCCAAATCCTTTGAGACTAAATAACCAACATATGACCATTGTATAAACTATAAAGCACGATATAACTACAATGTTATATATAAAAGGAATAGCTAGAGGTATTGAGCTACTTACAATTTGAATAAACTCTGGAGCCGTGGAATCAATAGCTGCATTGTTATCTTCAATGGACCTTTCAACAAGTATGTACGATTGAACCTCGTCCAGTAACTGAAATAAACATGAATAGCAATAAAAAGACACCTCCATAAATCAATCAACATACAGAATTTTCTTGACAAATTAACACTAACAAGTACATTCCCCAACCCATAATCAAGAAGACTAATAAAAAAAACTATCTATTCAATAGCATTAATATCACTTCCAATCATGGGGATAATTTTTCAAATTTCAATGTTAGAAACATAATTTGAATTTTCTCTCGGCAATTAAAATCTTTTGGTCCACTGTAAACTTTTGAACCTCAAATAAAAAGATAATTACCTCTGTAGCACCAACATTTTTTGATGTAATGGTGTGTCGAGTCTAACACTGACACATGTGATTACATTCAATTACTTCACTTTTAAAAAAACAATTTACCAGTGTGATGTGTTTGTGTCTCGTGTCGGTGTCGGTGCTTCATAGATATTAATGACGAAATTGATAATACATGATCACTAAGCTAGTAAGCTACAACTACAATGTACGTGAAAATAAATGACGAAGCAACTAACCAAGCAGGAGCTAATTTGCAGAGCTTTATCTTTCAACTGAGGTTCAATATTCATCTGGTGAGATCCAATTTTCACATTCTTCGAATTCAAAGCATCCTTAGATTTCTGATTGGGCGGTTTGAAGCAGGAAAGTGTATCCACGAACCAAGCATGACTATCCTTCAACTTCTTAGCCTAAAAACAGCAAAATGATTCACGTAAATGCACAAATTGGGATGCAATTGAAGAGAGTGGGAAATTACTGAAAGTGTACCAAATTGAGTGGGAGATCTGAGGAGAGAGAGGAATCTTCAAGCTCGGTGAAGAGGAGAGTGAATGAGTCCCACCAGAGAGAAGCGTCTACAGAGGTGGTATCGGCCATTGTTGGAGGAGAGAACGAATGAGAGGTTAAACCCTAAAAACCCAGAAAATTGAATTGAAGGGTTTAGTTTAATCTTTTTATTTTATTTGATTTGATTGTGCTCTTTTTCGCGCTTTCTATCAGTGTAACTCTGATAGTGATTTTTTCACGAAGTTCTACTACATGCGTGGATTCAACGCACTCAAGGTGGTGGTACCACCAACACATTTTCTTTTTCAAAACACACACACTTTTTTCATTTTTTAGGGGATACACACACTTTTCTTTGCACATTTTTTAATTTAAAACTAGCTTATTTTATATGATTTGAAATATATCACAATTAAATAAATATTTCATTTATATTCCCCTCAAAACAAATATTTTATTTATATTGTTTGTGATATTGTTTATATTATACTCCTTTCGGTCATTTTTACAAGAAACAACTGACTTTTTAAATACATTGAATAAATTATGTATTTAGTTTAGATTCTAGACTAGATACGTAAATTATTCAATGTTTCTAAAAAAATCAATTGTTTCTTGTAAATAGGACCGGAGGAAGTAATAAGATTTGACAGATTTGAATTATTGTTAATTATTTCACACATATGGTTCATAATGAATTTCACTATCCTTATGATCAGAGCTCGTTCATAAGGACATTATAATGTATAGGGATTGAAGTTTTTAAGGAATGAAATTCCAATAATTAGGCTATTTAATGTAAAAAAATAAAATAAGCATTCACTACTCTGTTTTCTTTTGAAGAATTTAGAGAACCTACTCTCATGAAGTCAAATAAATTTGGGCAGTGTTATCTTGTACCATTGGGACACATGTTAAGAGATTCAAAAGAAGAAATATCCTCTAAAATTTTGTATATTCAATTCATTAAAAAGTTAAAGATTAAATGCAATGCACACATTCCAATAAATTATTTCTATATTTGAATTATTAAGGGCACAAGTTAACATTTCTCAATAAATTTTTAGGTTTTAATGAGTTCAATCCAAGTTTCTATCAAATAATAAGTAGTTAGTCCATAAATTTTTTTTAGAGAAACATACAAGTGTGGCGAGTTTTAGCATGGGGCAATTGTCAAATTGCCCCATCTTAGATCAATTTTGTTTTATTTGCTATTATTTGTACACCTTGTATTTTATATTCCAATTTATAGTCTTATTCAATTATAATTTGGTTCAAATTAATTTACTTGAATACGTTATTTTTTAATCTCCCGTTTAAAAATCTAATACGTCTAGCCCATTCTCAATAATTTTTTTAATTATATACATGATTAAATCTGGACTAAAAAAAATATGACGTAAATATATATATTTACTGCATTATTTATAAAAAAATAAATTTAGTTTGTATCTAACTTTGTAATATTAATTCCTTCAACAAAACTTTGTAATATTAATTAGGGTTAAATAAACTTTTGATCACTATAAATATAGCAAATTTTGTTTTTAGTTATTTGTCCCTCTAAAAAAAATTATCATGCGGTTTTAATTTTAATTTAATGGGAACTAAAAATTTTTGTCTCTATAAATATGACGATTTTTTTTTTAGCTCTTCTAAAAAAGTGACATGTTTTTTACCCTCCAAAATATTTTAGTCCCCATTAAATTAAAATTAAAACTGATATATGATAATTAAATAGGGCTTTAAATTGGAATATAAAAATGAAGCGTATACAACTAATAGCAAATAAAACAAAATTGATCTAAGATGGGGCAATTTGACAATCGCCCCATGCTAAAACTCCCCTGAGTCATTGAGAGGCATAACATTAAATTTAAGTACCTGAGTAGTGTATAAAATTTTATGTTAAAGTGTGTAAAATTATCTTTTTATATATGTAGAGCCTAAGGGAAGTTGTCATATTTAAACCAAACAATAAAGCAAAATATTTTATCATATTATTGCATATATAATGCAATGTTCTTATCGATTTGATTTGAGTTAAGCTAATCGAAACATATGATAGCTACTCTATAAGTGTGATAGTTGGTTTTGTCTAACCAGGAAAACTTGTTATATAATTTGTTTTTTGGGTACGATGTTATATAAATTTATTACATTGAGATAAGAAAATATAATATAGATAGAGAAAAATAGAGTGTAACCTGGTGTAAATTAGAATAGACAGGTAATGGGTAGTAGCCAACACCTTTTTGTCTATAGTGTAGTATTTTTCATCAATTCAATGGCATTCAATTTACATATTAAATATACTATGCTACAAATATTTGTATTTTGTAGAACCATATTTGTATGTCAATTATTGTTACGTAAAAATCTCTAATGAATTTTTTTTTTAAGCAGTAATGTTACCAATGTACTGGAAAAAAAAGGCTTAGGCTTTAGATCAAAGTGTGCAGAATACAAGTTTTTGGTTGCAATAATTAACAGTACAAATGGATTTATTAGTTGGAGATAAAGTAGGAATTAATAATACACGACAGAAAGTGAGAAAAACTATCACAAATAACACATTTATATACACATGAAAGTAACTTTTAAAAAATACTTCCAGTGATCTTCACACAAGAACAAATGATTACACTCAGATTCATCAAACTTCTTCAAACATCATGCTATTTTTGTTTTCTCCATTATCCCTTGATGCTCTTCTGTCTTCTGTTCTGTGCTCACATGCTCTATCCCTTGAAGGCTTTATTTGCAAATTGATGGTAAATTTAAAGAAACGAAAGACAAAGAACAATGAATATTTTGTAAACCAAAAGAGCCACCTAATTATGAGGACTTAGTGGAGGCCATGATCCAAACTTGGGGTGATGGAAGAAGCTTTTTGGATTCATTGGTGGCCACTTTCCATACTTTGGGTGATGGAAGAAGCTCTTATGAGGGATTGGTGGCCATTTTCCAAAATATTTGGGGTGGTGGAAGAAGCTCTTTGGAGGCAATGGAGGCCATTTTCCATACTTAGGGTGATGGAAAAAGCTCTTTGGAGGCAATTTTCCAAACTTGGGGTGATGGAAAAAGCTCTTTGGAGGCAATGGAGGCAGCGTTGGAAGAGGTGGACATGGTGGTTTCTTGAATGGAGGAAGAACAACTGGTGGTTTGTAAATTGGAACAACCGGTGGCTTTGGAATGACTATTGGAGGCTTATATATTGGAACAGGTGGTAGAACTGGGTGCTCAATCTTTGGTGGACATGGTTTCTTGATTGGAACTGGTGGTGGAAGTGCCTTTGGAACCGGAGGAGGTTTGTATACTGGAACGGGTGGTATAACTGGGTGTTCAACCTTTGGTGGTGGACATGGTTTCTTGACCGGAACCGGTGGTGGTTGTGGCTTTGGAACAGGAGGAGGTTTATATACTGGAGCAGGTGGTAAAACTGGGTGTTCAACCTTTGGTGG
>Ga0315915_1009319_pt1 | contig 11194 bp, 5 predicted proteins | sample MpolbnodulesMG_FD_207738 | JGI IMG/M metagenome (GOLD analysis project Ga0315915, IMG submission 207738) | Medicago polymorpha root nodule microbial communities from Los Angeles, California, United States - branched nodules | ecosystem: Host-associated > Plants > Roots > Nodule | place: USA... | reverse complement strand
AAATAACATTTTTTGTTTTATATATATATATATATATATATATATATATATATATATATATATATATATATATCCTTCCACAATCAAACAATCCAAACAACTTTCTACTTTCTTTAAAAAACAACTTTCTACTTTTTTTCAAATTTCGCTCGTTTTTATTTTTCGTCATAGATTCTAATGCGATACCTCCCGGATCATCTAACACTCAAAGAAGGATCATTAAACTTATATACAGTTTGACAATGGTGATAGTTGAAGTGGCATCATTTGTAAACATGACCAATTTTATGTAGGTTTTTCATCGCAACCAAGGTAAGAATGGTTCTTATTGGTGTGGTTGTGCTTATGATGATTTACATATTCTTCTTCTTTAGAGGATAGATAGTGGTGAATTTCTTAGTTCTGATTTTCATGTAATAATAAGTACAAACTCCTCCTGTTGTTAACTTGTACTTCAACCTCATATATGATTTGATTTTAGTTTTTGTGACACTGTATTTGACTAATTTTGTAGTCATACAATACGTTAACAATGATTGGAATTTTGTTTAGTGATTTTGGGAGTTTTACCTCAATCACTCTAATACACAATTTACCAAAATGGTTATCGTTAAGGCATTATATTATTAGCTTATGGTATGTACATTGTTGGAATATTTAGTTATAATTTATTTAATTATAATATTCCAATAATTATTATGTGGGCATATATATATCTATTTTAATTATATTAGCTATTTATTTTTAAGGGCCTTAATTGATTAGTGATTAGAAAAGGCTTATTAGGTTTCTATTAAAATAATAATTAATTAATTAAGTGATATGGGCTTGGATCGGGTGGATGTCTGGATGGTCCATTAACGGAATAATGGGAAACCCTAATGACCATCAAATATAAAGAGGCTATGGTCCCCAATATACCGTACAATTGCAAAACCGCTCTTCTCCCCATCTGAAGCGTATTAGGGCATCAAGGTACCGGTTGAGGAAGAACCAAACTAGCCGCCGCTGACTTTTCCTTTGTTTTTAGATCACTGCTGCCGGGAAACTCTTTTGTCATGGATCCAGGTATTCCTATGACATTGAACTTTAATTTCAGTAAATCAAACATGTTGTATCTAATCATAAACTTGTTCAATAATTGCTTCCGCTGTCGATTGATAAATTAAATTATATATATTGAACTGTTTATGAAATTTGCTAACAATGTACATTACGAAAGGGCCCACGCCATATGTATGAGATACTGCATTTATTATCCTCAGTTTAGTTCAAAATGGAATTTTTGGGCACAATCCTAATTATTTACATTTTAGAAAATAAACATGAAATTAGACAAATATATATAGTTAAGAATCTGTTTGAAAATTAAATTGTAATAACATTTCTCTTTATAAAAGCTAAGTTTTCTTTTTGGGTGCACAAGAAGAGCTAAAACTTTATTTGCAAAAAACTAAACATAATTCTATTTTTTGTATGAGAATTAAATATTATGTATAAATATTTATAAGAGAATTAAATATTTTATAATATTACCCCCTCCGTTTATAAAATTTATATGTTAATGATTAAAAGAGTAACAACTTTTGTTTTAGTACTAACAAGCTACTTGTGTGTTCTTCCAAGTCTATTATGTTTATGCATAGAAAGATTAAATTGAGGAAAATACAAAATATTAGAGGAAAATAAACGAGAATCTAAACAAATATTTAATGTTGATGATGTTTCTTGTACCTGTTCAAAATGAATAGTCATCTAATTTCTAACTTGTTCATAAAATAATGGAGCAGTACAAAAGAAATATGTGATTATCTTAAAAAAAAAGTTACTTAGTAGGTAATAGATGCATAATACATATATATAATATGAGTTTAGGAAAGATATATAATATGAGTTTGGAATTTATCACCACATTATATTTCTAATATATATAATATTCATTCTCACATCACATGCATGATTTTCAAAAGTCATATTAAATACATGAATGTGGAGAGAATGTATTCTTTTACAAGATATATCGGCGGTGTCATGTATGTAGTTTGTGATGTTCATTGTGATTGAAATGCACGACTCTAATACTCATATTTAATTTATGAGAATGAATAAGTTGGTGATGTTTTTAATATTTGTAGCACAAAAATTTTTTAAGTTAAAAGTAAATTATCAATTTTTTAGTAAATTTTCATTTTTTAGTTAGAAATATTTAAATTTGATCTCTAATTTAAATTGTTGATAGATTTTACTTAACTCATGACTGAAATTAAGATTACGAGAGCTTCTTTTCTTCAAAAATTGGAGGGATAATACTGAATCCTAAGCTTTTATCTATCTTTCAACAATTTTAAATATCAACATCATAATATACAAAACAAAAAAATAAATATAAAAATTGCTTTGGAAAATATTCAATAATAAGAATATTAATAATTTTCTGGAAAAATATTTTAACAAAAAATAAAAAAATAAAAGAATATTAATCGTATGAAATAATTTGAGTTAAAAGTAATCAAACCAAATTTTAATATTGTCGTTTTTTAATCTCTTTAACATCTCTTATTAAAGAGCCATTATTTTAATTTGTCATAAACATCAAAAATCACATGACCAACTATAATCATTATACTGAAGTGGAGCCTTGGGGACTTCGAGGATAAATTTTAACACATGTGTATCCACTATATATGCCTTACGTACTTGGTATGAGTATAGATACCAGATACGACAATTAAAAAATCAATTAGGTACACGCACTTCAATAAAAATGAGTTTTATATATAAATATAACAGAAAATAGTTAAATTGTTCAATTCACGACAAAACATCACCATAAAAGTTTAAAAGGTAAAAAAATATGTATGGTTGCAACAATAAAAACTTAAATACACAAAATATACAAGAAAATCACAAATTTCACTTCCAATGAGGAAATATGGAGTATCGAACAATTAAATTATTCAATTCACAACTAAATTGTTTAAAAAGTCAAAATGTGTTTGGTTACATCAACAATGAAATCCAAATACATAACTAATGAAGAAAAATAGAGGATCAAACAATTACTTTATGCGTACTAGTATCAACATACATCAACATTTTCAAAGTACACATGTATATATTTTTAAGATATGATCTCCACTAATGTAGGCCAGAGATGAACCGATATGCTATTGTTGGTTTTTTCATACAATTTTAATTCGAGAGTTAAAACCAATTCTGTTTTCCTAAAAAAAACCAATTATGTCTTAATATATTTAATTTTTCTAGTATAAAAGAGGGCAGAGTGCAAGAAAAATAATTATGAAACTAAACGAACATTCCTAGACATGCATAACCCAAAAATATCATAAGAAATAAGGTTTTGAATCTCCCTTGGAGGGGTCTCCAAAGCAAACAAATCATAGTTATCCATAAAATGATAAGCTAACAAGTTAGTCAACACTCACATTACCTTCATGCCAAGTATGGTTGATTTTCATGTCCACCTCATCTTCAACAATTGTTAAATACAATGAACTAAACTAGGGATTTTCCAATTGAACTTAAAATTGCCAAAGGTCATGCAAACTAGACTCTTCGAGTCGCTTTCCACTATAAGGTGAGAAAAATGTTCCCTCCACGCCATTTCCAAGCCTAAGTACAATCCCCCATCTCAACATGTAAAGCATCACAAACTACAACATTCTTAGCATAATCTTTGACCCATCTTCCATTTGTATCACGAAAAAGGCGACCACACCTGACAATCCCTTTGCAAGCATCATCACTATTGAGTTTGATCCATCCTTCTTGCGGTTGCGTCCAACCTATGTGGACAATTTCCTTTAACTAAGGCTCTCTAGAAGAGGCTCCAAATTGCAGTCTTCAATGTCTTTGACTAATATTTGGATCATTAAAGGCAGGTTGAACAGTCTTTGAAAATCCTCTTCAAAGATAGCACTATTTCTCCACTTCCATAAAAACCAGCACGTCGTCTTGAAAATGGTTTTCAATCTAGATGTGTTTGTTTGAAACCCTTTTTTGCTGAGGTTGTTGAAAAATCAATCTATACAATCAAAAGAAAATAAATTAGTTATAAAATCAGAGGGAACAATATGAATTCATAATTGGGTTACATTAATGAAATCAAGGAGCACATGAAGAACAACTCCATCTCCATTACCACAGAACTCACAAGAGGGAGAAACCCCCAATGCCCTATATACTCCTTCGAAAATTAGTAAGAATGTGTTCATGCGCTGCTAACAAATTAAAAGTTTGAATGTGATGTGGCCATGCCATTTCCAAAGTGTCTGCAATCTCCTTCCACTGTCAGACAATTTTGATCATGTTGTAAGGAATAAACACTTCGAACAGTGAAATGATGGGTATTGGTTCATATCCATCCAATAATGTAAGGACCATCTGCACCAGTTGGTGGTGGAATAGTGAGAATCCGACTAACAGTCTCATCCATTAAATTGGTGTTTAGGAAATAAAGGTTCCGATGTCAAGTCGCAGTTAAAACATCCCTCACAAAGAGGGTAGTGTCCTTAAATGTTTGGTTGGTTATAGACATTAATGATCCATTATTAGGTTACAACTTGTCCAACCAAAAATTTGCACTACCACCATCACCAATTTGCCATAACACGTGACATTGAAAATCTTTCCAAATATCTGCCAAAGCTTACCAAAGAGGAAAATCATATGATTGCACATTCATACAATCAATATGATCATTATTACACCTATATTTTCCTCAAAAGACTCTACACCAAAGATCTTCTGGATTTTTAATCAGTTTCCAAATCATCTTCATGAGAAAAGCCTCATTCATGTGTTAGAATTTCTTGAAATCAAGGCCCCATCCTATTTAATCAAGGCATGCAACAAACATCCCAATTATTTATATAAATGTTGTTGGCTTAAATAAAAATGTGTCTATGTGTGATATTTACCCTGGACTAGACCCACTTAGGTGTGCTTGGTGGGGCATCTTTATACTAAGATAAAACTTGTTTAAGCGAGTTTGATCCAAACTAAACAACAAAGAGTGTATTTATCTTTAGGATATGTTTGATATACTAAAATGCAAGTATTGAACAGAAAAATATAACACAAAATAGAACAGTACATGACAAGCATTTTTGGTATTGAACAATTTGTATGTTTATAGGATTTTTGGTGGACCAAATGTTATTTTGCTATTTGAACAGGAAAAACATAACGCAAGGTAGAACATTATATGACAAACATTTTTTGTATTGAACAATTTTTTGTTTATAGGATTTTTGGTGGATGAAATGCTATTTTGGTATTTTAGACAACCTGTACTTCAGACAAAAATTTGTATTGTGGTTTGGTGAAGGACGTGAATTTCAATTTTTGTCTTGTCCTTTGCCTCCAATTTGTCTTGTCTCTGAAACCGTTTTACAAATTGTGAAACCGTATCACAATTTCTACATTTGAAATTCAAATTCATCCTTGCTTCATCTAGGTATGCTCCATTTACTCTTTTCAATGCATAGGTGTGTGATACTTGAAAAATACACATGGGCTGAGATTAAAAATAAACAACCCTTTCTTTCTCTGAATGTTTTCCATCTTCTTCCCCCATCGTCATCGCCGCCTCTCCCTCTTCGTCTCATCGGTGCCTCCCCTCTCTACCATCCCAACAGTGGTGTTCTTTCCTCTTTCTACTCCACACACCGCCACACACAACATTGCCGCATGTGAAGCATGAAATTAGCTTCTTTTTTTTAAATAAAAAAGGGAAACATGTTTCAAGCAATATGAAATCGATGGTATCTCTGCAAACAATTGTAGATGGAAAATAATGCAACATTTGTCCAAGCATAATAACAATGAAATTTACATCAAAATATAAAACATGGTAATTTGTATCATCATAATTTTTACAGCAAAGTCTGAATCCTGATTTTTTTCTTCTAATAGAAGAACTCATGAAGTGGAAAGTGAAGCAATCATAATCAAAGTGGACAATGTATCGACAATCAATCAATAGCTAAAAATCTCATTGCTCATCGGATAAGTAAAAACATTGAGATGAGATTTCATTACTTGAGAAGAGAACATGTAAGGAAAGTTGAAGTTGGAATGTTGTTGGAGTAAAGATCGGATAGTTGATATACTAACAAAAGGAGTAACCATAGAAGTTTATTAATTCTTAGACAAGTTTGTTACTTCCTACACAAGTTACTTGGTTGTTAGCTTCAATTTTAGTTTTTATGTTATGTGGTCGTTACAATTTGATTTAGCTATTCCATAGTGAGATTATAGTAAAGATTGTAAAGTGTAAAAAAGTTATATAAATATATCAATAAAGTGTGTGCCATATTGATGACTTTGAGAATTCAAAACCCCCTTTTTTTTCTTTCTTCTTCCATTATCTCCAATACATAATCTTATTTAGAGTTGTTCTAACAAACATCAAGAGTTATTCTAATAATAAATTAGTTGCTTCAATGCAAGTGGTTTTGCCTATTTAGTATAACAACATGTTAAACCCCAATTTGTCTAACAAATATACTTCTAATCAAAACCTTATTTCATATCCTTTAGTCATGCATAGTACTATAACATTTGTATCCAACAAAAAGTTCAACCAAAAGGAAAAGGAAACACCAGTAAATTGAAGATGATGTAAAAGTAAAACATAATGGTGCTTTTATTTATTTTATTGGTCTATTATATATGCCTCATAGTGGATCAAACTAGGCAAAGAAGTCAGAGATGCTTGGGAGCTTGATCTCTCCCTTTTGACAAAGAGGAATAGTGAAATTGCCAATAATAGGAAGATCAATAACGAGACCAATATCCAATTGATAATCAATGTCCCAATCAGCACCAATATCCTTTACCAAGCTAACAATTATGCTATGAGGCACCTTCACTAGCACATTAAGCAATGTTGTGTCACTGGCTTTCAATGATCCTGGGTCTGGTACGGTTCCTGATGCTATCTCCCTGATTATTATCATCAAACATAAAAACAATATAAATTAACAAGATGACTAAACACGACATATATAATCTAATTTGTTATCAAAAACTAAGTGCACATTTTCAGATCGCATAGAAGCTGCTAAACAAATGTTATTTAGATTAAACAGAATAACGGTATACTACTTAGATTTTGATAGAAACTACATTGTAGAATTTCAGCAAAACATAGTGTCATTGTGATTTCGTCAAAGTCGTCATGGTTTTTATAATGATGCACTTACTCGAGGATTCCGAAGTTTGTTCGGCATCTTTTTATATAACTTTTCACATATAGTGCTTGGTACTTTTGCTCAAAATTTACAAAGAGGAAGAAAAGTTTACATGGATGTAGTAAAGCCAATTTTGGTCTTAAGAATTTGTATAATGCAGTATACAACATAAGGTACTTTAAGACAAGTAATATATTTTGAAGAAAAGTGAGCATTTTACTTTAAAATTTAGAATGTAAAATGAGTAATATATTTTGAGTTTGTAAAAATAACAACCGTTAATTTTTTTCACTTTACACTTTACCTAATCCTTTTTTGGATGTTAATTTTTTTCACTTTACACTTTACCTAATCCTCTTTTGGATGCCAATTGGAAGGTACTTTAAGACACGTGATTAAGTTGGATAGTCCCTCCCAAAGATATTATTTTCATTCATAAGAATCAGAATTTGATTTCACACCAATTGCTTAAAAGTCTCTTAATACTTACCAGTCGGTTATTTAATGCAAACAATAGAGTATAGATTTTGGCTTTTATGCTTTTATAATTTTGTTTTTTTTTTCATTCTATTTTACTATTTATCATTTAAAAATACTATTACATTTGCTTCTTTACTAATCACAAAAATAGTTCATAGAGAAATTACAGTATTATATAAAAATTAATTGTTGTTTGCCTGTGTGGTAAGGTTAATTGGTGTTCAAAGTTCAAAGGGCATGTTATTTGTCCTGTTGTATGCTTGGTCTACGGTTGTGGATCAGTAAAGACACCTGTTTTTTTTTTTTTTTGACATTGATGTTTTGGTTGATGTTAGGTGGGGTGGAAGTTTATTGCTTAGTAAGTGGGACATGTTGTCTTGGAGTTTTATGAAATTGGATTTTCTGAAGTCGGCAGTTTGCCGCATCGTCAAAGTCATAACATTTATAAAAGAGAGGAGGTTTTTTTTTTTTTTTTTAAGGAATAAAAGAGAGGAGATAAAGTTTTATGTTGGAAATAAGTGTTTATGTCCCGCATCAACTAGAAATGGAATAAATTTGGATGTAAAAGAGAGAAGGGTCAAAAAAACTCATAACCTTAAGGTTTTGGGGTAAGAGTGTGTCGTCTCTCACTTAGCAGGTCTTAGTCCATTGCCGCTCTTAACGCTCCTCATACTCTCCAACAAACTGGTATCAGAGCCCTGGTTAGACTCGACGGGATGAGAGCCTTAAAGTTTTTGGTAAGATGTTTTGTCCTTCTCTTAACTTTTGGGTAAGATGTTTTGTCTTTATCTTAGTGGGTTCTAGACGTTTATCTCATTGCCGATCCTAGCACTCCTCAGACTCCCGAACAAACTTGTTAGGCTAAGATCAGACAATTAAAATTTTAATATAAATCTTTTTTTTTTTTAAGAAAACAAAATAATGGTTTAAAATATAAGTCCTTTAATTCCAATATGCTCGATCTCTATCGAATGGTCACAGATTTTGTAACTATTTGAATGCGACAAATTACCAATGCACGTAAGCGTGGTCAAAAAAAATTTGAATGCAAAATATTACTAATAGTTTTAGTTTGTTAGATTAATACTTTTTTCCGATTTAAACCGATGATAGACAACTCCTTTTTCCTTAGCTCAATCACTAGAATCATGGTCAGAATTATATACAATAGAGTAGAAAGGAGTAACGTCTCTAGCAAAATTTGTCTAAACTTTTGATTGTATTGCCTTCGAAAAACAATTCAACAAGAGTACCAAATTACCAATAATCAACTAGACTCTCCAATATTTATACATGATTAAAGTATTTCTTTTGACTCAATTTTTTTTTTGACCATTGACTCAATCTATTTTGAAGATAATGAACACAACAAAATTAAACTCAGAATCAGATCATTCAAAATCGAACTACCATAATCGATTTCGTTACAAATCAACCTATCTAATCTATAATTGATTCATGATTTTTAATTAATCCACTAAAATAAAATCTAAACTCTCAAATACAAAAACCAATTAACCCTAATATAAATCAAAACTAAAATTAACGAAGAAGGAAGAAAAAAAAAACAAACCTGTTAGCACTTTTGAAGGAGTACTTGATCTCACAAATTGGAATAGAAGTAGAGTAAGGATTTGACACATTGACCTTAGCCAAATACTCAACAGACTGACGTGTCACGTCCTTGAAATCAACATCGGTAATATTTGCCTCAGGTTTAGGCATATCCGCAACTTTCTCAGCAATATAGTTTTTGGCTTTGTCCAATAACTGTGACATTTTCAATACTGTAAATATTAGACTCACACAAATTACACTTAGCGACACCTTCATACCCAAACCCATTATTTATAGTGCCCAAAAATGAACAAGAATACAAAAGATGAAAAAGTGAAAAACACGTGGCGAATACGCGTTGTACGTGTTTTCCACGCGCTTTGAGATCTGGGTGGAAGAACAATGAAATAGGGTTAGATCCGATGTTGATAATAATGAGGTTGTTGTCGGTGTCGTTTTGTGAGTAATGTTTTTGGATCATGTGTAGGTGTGGCGTGTTGTGTGTCATGCAGTCGCATCACATGCCCCTATTGATTTTGATACATGATTCTCTATCTATTTCATTTTCTTAAGCAAGATATATATATATTTTTTTTAATTTCATCAAGGAGAATAATTTTGGGAAAATATATATTAGATTTAAAAAAATTGATAAAGAATTAAAAAATTGGAAGATTGAGTGGAGAATGAAAGAGAGAAAAGAGATTGCTGAGAAAACTTACATCCATGATAGGTGATGGTTGATGGAGGTGATCACGTTGATTGTTGAGTAGAGAGAAGAAAGTGAAACTTGTCTTGTGAATGAAGATGGAATGTGAAGGTGAGTTATGAAGGTAACGTGCTAGACCTAATAATTTGGTGTTAAAATACTTTATATGGAATTGATAACCTCAAATTAAGGGGATAAAATAAGATTAAAGAAGTAGAAAAGGATTTTATATTGACCCTTCGTTTTCAAGTTGCAAGTGCTACATTAACATTGGTATTGGTTCAGTTAAGATACTGTCATTTGAAATTAATGGGGTAGTAAATTACGTCCAATCGCCATAAAAAATTCCACCGTAAACGGAGGAAACCATAAAGAAAATGATTTTTTTTCCCTTTTTTTACAAGAAAATGATTTTATTAATACGAAGGAAAAAAAAATCTTATGGACCGCTATCACGCAATTAAGATTCCTCGAACTAAGGCTTCGAAACACTGATTTAGATTGAGACTCAATTAGGATTTGATGGTATAAATTTGAGTTTGGTATTTTGAATTATACAATTAAACTCAACATTTACGTTTTTTCTAGATCCACTAATCAAGATGAACAATTATCGATGTCGGATAGAAAATTAGCAAGTGTACTAACTTATATCGAAGTAATAAAATTTATAAGATTCGTATCCACAAAGACTGTTTCAACTTCTACTCGGTAGTAACATTATTATTAAGGATGTTTGTAAAATGGGGGTGCACTGAGGCAATTTGTTTAATTTGCAAGTTAAAATAAAATGGTTAAGGAAAAATTGGTTTAAGAAATAATATGGAGAGATGACTAGGTCATTCGATTCATCTGCTCATCGCTCATTAGCAACCTGTTTCTTAAGTCTACGAATGCTATAAAGTTTACGACAAATTAACAAAATAGCTTAGGTCAATCCCTTGATCTTAAGCCCTCTTTTCTGAATATAATTCCCCGATCCCTCAAGTGAACCTATAATCATCAAAGGTTTTAAGTCCGTTAATTCAATTATCACAAGCTAACAATGCTCCATCCCTAGATTGTCTGTTAGATTGAACAGTATAGATATTTCCGAGTTACACACTAGTGTCAATAGTCATATAAACTCTTGAATCAATTATATTGGGTCAGAATCATAAAAGCATTAAGAACGATTTACACTGAATAAACTAGAATGACATTCATAAAGATTAAGAGTTACAGGTTACAT
>Ga0315915_1009318_pt1 | contig 11196 bp, 3 predicted proteins | sample MpolbnodulesMG_FD_207738 | JGI IMG/M metagenome (GOLD analysis project Ga0315915, IMG submission 207738) | Medicago polymorpha root nodule microbial communities from Los Angeles, California, United States - branched nodules | ecosystem: Host-associated > Plants > Roots > Nodule | place: USA... | reverse complement strand
GTCGGGTTGGGAAAAAGACATCATCCCTTGAGGTAAAATTAGGTTTGCTCCCTTTTACACCCAAAATCTTTTTACCGTGGGTAAAAAGAATCATCATGGGGTTTAAAAAGAACCAAATTTAAATTTACCTCAAAGGATCTTGATGTCTTTTTCCCCAACAGATTTAATCACTATTTTCCCCAAGAGCTATTGCTATATACCCAAGAGGGTTAAAATAACTTTTTACCCCAAGAGGGTAAAAAGATAATAAGTAGATTAGTGAATTCAAATAAAATATATGTATAAATTATTGTAATGTTTGAATGATATTAATAAAACGAGAGTTATATTTATTAATTTTGTTTTTTATTTGTAATTATATTTGCATTTATTTTATGTTTATGATTATGTATTGAATAAATAAAATCGAGTTTATTTTCTAATTTTGTATTTAACGAATAAATAAATTAGAATAAATATTGAATTACAATAAAATCGAATTTATTTTCCAATTTCAAATTTATTTTAAGTGCTTAAATAAATTAGAATTTATTTTCTAATTTTGAATTTATTTTAAATGCATAAATAAATTAGAATATAGCAAATAAATAATTTAGAATAAAGTGAACAAATAATTTGGAATAAAGTAAATAAAATAATTTGAAAATAGTAAATAAATTTTTAAAAAAAGTCATTATGCGCCACTTAACTCACGCCACTCAACTTAACTGGCGCATTATTTTACACTTGCGCTAGTTAACTAGCGCATGGGCATTTTGAGCATAGCTGCAGAGCGCGAGCAAAATGTGCTGGGGAAGAGCAGAAATCTTATGAGTATTTTTTGAGATATTCACATATTCCATTGCCCATTGTCTACTATTATATAGACATAGCTCCTTTACTAGCCTCCCAATATGAGTCAACATTGGCATGTACGCATTATGTTCATCACATAATTAAACCATGGGTAGAAATTTTCACCTAGGGTCATACTTACAATTACACAACCCCTACAATACAGGTAGAAATCATGGTCCAAAGTTGAAGATATATACATGTGTTGAGAATTCACCTTAACTTTCACTTTTCCATTTTGAAATATTCCAACTCAACTACCAACTGCACTACCACATGAAAATTGAAAAATAAAATAAAAAATATATAGAATGAGAAATAAAAAAATAAAAAAATACAGAGAAATAAAGATGTAGACCTACTTTTTCACTCTCTTCCACTATTTATAAATAATTTAATTAATGCCTTTTTTATTGGATGATGACTTAGTCATATATTTATATAACTATCTCCCTTCCTTCACTCTTCCCAACTGTATACGTATGTAGTATAGTGTAGTGTCATCTCTGATCTTCTTGTGAGTAAAAGCTTCCATTCATGGCTAAGAAATCTCAGAAAAATCTCAAAAACACTTCTACTTCTTCTTCCTCCTCCACCACCACGGTGAAACGTAAACGTAAAAGCATTCCAAGAAACTCACCTCCACAAAGAAGCTCAGTTTATAGGGGTGTCACAAGGTTAATTAATTCATTAATCAAATCAATTCAAATTTTGATGTTTTTTTATTTTGATTTCATGTTTTTGTGTCCTCTAAAATTGGTAGCATTCATAATATTGTTTTAGACATCGTTGGACCGGTCGATATGAAGCTCATTTGTGGGATAAGAATTGCTGGAATGAATCACAAAGCAAGAAAGGAAGACAAGGTGATTTAATTCTAAATTAATTGAATTAATTAATCTTTAATCATCATATAATTAAGTTTTATCTTTCTGATCTCATTCACTTAAATATTTGATTTGATGTAATCTTTTGTTACGTTGTTTTTGCTGGTGATGGCAATGGAAATCGATTGGATATGCAGTATATTTAGGTATGATTAATTTGTGTCTATATATTTTGTGTTTTTCTTTTGTTTTAAGAATTGTTGATTTGGCATTGAGAAACCAAATGGTTGGGTTCAAATGTAAAACGAGCTTTAGTGAAAGGTCGAATCAGGAGAATTCAAATTCGAGTCCCAACTGAAATAATCATTGATCAAATTTTATTTGTTTTGTATCGTAGTCGAACTGAGGATTACCAAAATCCATTTTGAGAATTGAAAGTGGATAATGGCTAGTGGGATCGAAATATTTAATGACTGCAAAGTTGGGTTTGTTTTGTTAGGGGCATATGATGATGAAGAAGCTGCAGCACGTGCCTATGACTTGGCAGCATTGAAGTACTGGGGCCAAGACACAATTCTCAATTTTCAAGTAAATTCTCTTATCCTTCATAATATATATCATCATTTTTTTGCAGCAATATATCATCATTATTTTGTAAAAGTAATTATATTCATAAACCATATATGAAATTTACATGCATCTTGTAAAATGTGTGTTTTATTTTGGTTTTAGGTATCAAATTATCAAGAGGAGCTTAAAGGGATGGAAGGCCAATCAAAAGAAGAATATATTGGATCCTTAAGAAGGTTTGGTCATTAAAATCTTTATAATATATGATTCTCCACAAACTCTGCAATCTTTCTAATCATTTCTAATCACATCAAAGTCGTTAAATTAAATCTAATGGTCATTACATTAATACAACAACTTCGATGGAGAGGTTGACCAGAAATACCAGATGACTTTTTTATGGTATATATGTGATTTTGATTTTGATTAATCGTTTTTCGATTTGCAGAAAAAGCAGTGGATTTTCTAGAGGAGTCTCAAAATACAGAGGTGTAGCAAGGTACCACTATTTTCATTGCAAAATGGAAGGATTTCTATTGTTTGTATCTCTTCTTTATTGTTCATTGTCAATGTCAATAAAACGAATCAAACAATATATTGGTATATATTTTTTTTTTAAATGTGGGGATTGAGTTAGTAAAATGAAATGAAATTAGTAGTTATAATTTGCAAACAAATTTAAAATGACAATGGAACATATAGAAAAGAAAAATACTTACGTTATGCTGTCTTTAATTTGGTGAGATTAATTTTCTTGTTGTTTAAGATATACGATACTACCTTAAGTAGCAAATTGATCTCATCATTTTTTGAGATCTTTTTCATTCGAATCAAGATTTCGAAACATCAACTTTTAGAGTAGAGATCCTCTCAATTTCTTTAGAAATTGATATTTTTATTACGATACTTTCTTTTTGGAAAAAAGAGGACCTAAGCCTAGAAAAGGAAGGAAATTACAAAGATATCAATATGGGAGAACCAACTCCCATTCGATCATTTGTCAAAAAAAAAAAAAAAAAAACTCCCATTCGATCACTAGTAAAAAATAAACTAACTAGTTGGAGCAGGAACATGTGTACATTTATATCTTTTTTGAACGGATTTTTTTTTTATTCTCTCTAAATTAGAGTAATCAACACGTGTATTTATGTTTTTAGAAATTAGTTTTATCTTTGCCCGAGTTTTATGGATCATATTCAAGGTCAATAAATATTGGAATTTTAGTTGGTTTGCATTGAACATAAATAATACTATAGGCAAGAACTTTAGTCAAAATGTACTTAAGTAGGCTATTACAGATTAACCCATGATACTCACGTGGTCGGCTATTGATAGAAATTGAGATTTGAACTCTTAACTAGTATTTGCTTATTCAAAATAAAGATTTATAATTTAAATTCTAACTATTAACATAACCTAAAGATTAGTCTCATAGTCGATCTGAATGATTAAAGTTGTTAAGTTACCTTACTTTAATAAACTAGTGAGATGTATTAAAGATCCTACGAAAAGTGGTTTTTAAAAATTTATACAGTAATAAACTAAATAGTCATACTTAAATACTAAAAATATTAGGATACATGTTAATGATTTCCTAAATGATAAATATTTATTGAAAAACATTAACTTTTTACTTCTTTGATAAACAAACTGACACAATTTCTACTTTAGACTCCTTTTTTTTAAGGGATCTACTTTAGATTCCTTAACATGTGTCTTTGAAAGTTGAGGTCCTTTCATTTTTTACGATAAATGACAATATTGGTTACTATAACTATACAAATAAATGCAGTAAATAGTATTTGATAAATTTCAACTTTTTCCAAATAAATTTCATGTTGAATTTTAGCATTTCTCAATACAGGGAAGTTGGTGACCAATGGGTAACTACCTTTATGGTCCATTCCTATTGACATTTACATTACCCTCCATATATTTCTGTTTAGGTAATTAAATTGGTGGAAAATAATCTGACTTTTCATTTGATTTTAAAAATGTTTAGACACCACCACAATGGAAGATGGGAAGCTCGAATTGGCAGGGTCTTCGGCAACAAATATTTATACCTTGGAACTTTTGGTACTTCCACTCACTATATATGCTTTTTTTTATTGTGTCAAAAGAATATATGTTTTTTGTTTTTGTTTTTTATAGGTTCTTATATATGATCTAACATGAATGAATTATACCAACATACTACTATTAACACACCTTATTCTTAGGTTTCATGTCAATTTTACTAATTAGAGTTTGTCCATGTGATTAAGACCCGTATTAAATTCATCTAATTAATACTAATAAAAAGTACTAATATGTTAGAACAAAAAAAGATACTAGTGGTATGTTGAAATAAATATTCCAAAGTGTGAGCACAAACATTAATTTGGAAGGAAAGTAGTTTAAAAAACAAAAAAACTAAACAAAGAAATGTCATTTTCATATGCATTTGGCGTATCATTCCTCCCCATTTTCGTGGACAAATGTATATGGCTTTACATATTTGGATTTGGAAGCATTTATAGGTCTCATGTGTCCTGATGACACATGGAAAGAGAGTAATATTATTCTATTATAATACTTGTAAATTTAAACACACAAGGTACTACACTAAGTGTGTATTTGGTCGTGCCACAAGGATAATTGATTTTGATAAAATTGACTATGTTGATTTTGATTAAAATTGATTCTAACTAAAAGCGATATGCATTTGGATATATTAATGTAAAAGTGAATTGAGTTATAAATTTGTATGTGAAAATTAATTATAGAATCAAAATTTACAAATCATACTTCGAGTAAAGCAATTCTAGAGGCGGAATTAATTCTACTCAACTACAACCAAACATATCGGAATCAATTATCCACTTTCAAAATCAATTCTAATCCATCTAGAAGAGAAACCAAACATACACTATATTTTTAAAAATTAATTGAAACTAATGAAACTCACTCTAATTCTAACAAACTTTAGAGACCAACTCACCTAAACTTTTTACTGCATAGAATAAAAACAGAGAGATTTCTATAGAAAAGTTAAACAAACCATTATAGCATAAGTTTTTATACATTAATTGAAGCTAAACAATACCAAACTAGTCTAGTTCAATGGATTAATTAGGAAATGATGTATCTACTTGACGGTGCCTGCCTTCAAATGCCAACAAGAAAAGTACCTACTACTTCATTTCAAATGGTCCTACAGAGATCAAAATAGTAGTAGGATAATCCAAAGGTCAAAATATCCAATCAAATCTAGTTGGTTGTAATATAGATAACCAAACTTCAACTGCTTAATAAATAAGCTATTTTTTTTAATAATGAATGATATCATTCTTTTACCCTAGGTCTTTCATTCAAACTAAACACCAAAAAGAAACCCACATATGACGTATTAATTGACTATTCTTCTCCTATACAAGCTTATGAGTAAGGTGAGTCAAAAAAAAGTGACTATTCTTCTCTTATATAAGCTTATGAGTAAGGTGAGTCAAAAAAAAGCTTTGAGTAAGGCTGTGCATGTTGAGATTAATTAATTTACTTACTAATTAGGAAAATTTGCACTAATTTTCTTAAGCTTGTTCAATTTATATATAAAAAAAATGGGAGGATTATGTCTCCATTTTATATATAAGAGAATATTGAATCAATAAAAGTTATATTGTTGAAGCAACAAACCATTATCGGCTGCTTTTTTTATCTCCGTTAGTGGTGATGAAAAATTGATTGTTTGTTGATTTTTCGTTGGGGGTTTCGTGTATTTTTATTTTCTTTAAGGTGTAATATTTGGGATCTAATCCCCTATTTATATATAATATATTTTACCATTAAAAAAAGAAGTTATATTGTTCAAAAATTGAACCATATACATCAACTTTTGTGTGAACTTCAAAATGAGTATTAATTAATTTTATATATAAGAGAATATTGAATCAATAAAAGTTATATTGTTGAAGCAACAAACCATCATCGACTGCTTTTTTTATCTCCGTTGGTGGTGATGAAAAATTGATTGTTTGTTGATTTTTCATTGGGGTTTTTTCGTGTATTTTTATTTTCTTTTAGGTGTAATATTTGGGATCTAATCCCCTATTTATATATAATATATTTTGCCATTCAAAAAATAAATAAAAAAATAAAAGTTATATAGTTCAAAAATTGAACCATATACATCAACTTTTGTGGGAACTTCAAAAAGAGTATTAATTAAATTAACATTAAATATTGTGTCCCTTAAATATTGCAAGGTTAAATTCCTTTCACGGGGTTAGCATTTCAAGGATAAATTTGTTTAAATAATATATACATCCATTTTATTTTCAAACTATAACTTTTACAATTCATATTTGTTGGAAAATTACATGCACCTCCTTTCATGTCTACCAATTCTATAAAAAATAACACAGACTCTCTTATTATATAATTGCGTGATCCGGGTTACTACACTTAAAAAAAAAGTATGTATTAGTTTATTTCAGTTGAGATTAATCAACTTATATTACATCTTCGTATAAGTACACAATATTTGTAACCATAGAAATAACTAATTGATTAAGTAATGATATTTTGTGTTCATTAAATAATAATTTTTCCTTTTGCTTTTACTCACGTATCCATTTATGTTTGTGTTGTGGAGCAGCTACACAAGAAGAAGCAGCCACAGCGTATGACAGGGCAGCAATAGCGTATAGAGGGCATAATGCTGTTACAAACTTTGATCTTAGTCGTTACATTAACAACAACCATAATCAAAATGCTAGCAATAATCAAGAGTTGGATCTTAATCAAGAACTTGGTGGTGGTGCCACACCAGCATCTTCGATTGATCTTATCTTAGAATCACCAAAATTCGAAGAAATGTTAGAAAATTCATCATCGTCGGTTGAAGATAGTTACACTCCACCGCCTGTCAAATCAACCATTACACGTCGGACATTTCCAGAAGATATTCAAACAATTTTTGAAACACAAGATTCAAGTATCTACACTGAAAATGATGATGACAACATATTTGGTGAGTTAAGCTCAATTGCTGCACCAATTTTTCATTATGGGCTTGATGCTTGATTAGAAGGAGAAATTATGGTTTAGTTCTGTACAATTTTTATTTATTATTTACCGTATACTTTATTTTCAACTCATCATTTAATAATAGATGATAAGGAAATTAGAAGAAAAAAAAACAGAGAAATGAGAGTAAACAATTTAGAGAATGGGGATTTTTAAAGAGAAAAAAAAAATGAATTTGTTAATTTGGGTAATTGTTGTACCAATCATTTCTTACAATTGTGATCCAACAAGATGACACGCAAGAGTTTGCTTGATTTTAAGAATTGTTTAAGGGATTAAGAATTTATTTTTATCATATATTTCTCCATCATTTTGTTAAATGATTATTTTTGTCTCTAATTATCTTTTCACATAAATTTCTATTTTTTTGTTAATTTTTTGTGAACATAATCTAGAATTTGATGGTCTAGATTGCAGAAACACGTTTCAGGTTTTTCATCCTAAACACTTGAATAAACTATTTTAGTGATTTTGTAGGTATGAAACTCTATTAACAGATTATGTAACTATAACTTATAAAGATTCTCTCTTATAAAATGAGTAATAATATTTTTTCTCAAATATGTAGAAATGGTAGAAAAGCTACCGATATTCATGCTATTAGGGTCATACTTGCAGTTACAAACCCCTACAATATCGGTAGAAATCATGTATCCAAACGAACATACATGTGTTGAGAATTCATCTTAACCTTCATTTTTTCCATCTTTGAAATATTCCAACTAAACTACCAACACGTTACAAATAAAATTGAAAAATAAAAAACACGATATGGGTCACTCAAAAACATGATATGAATATATGTCCATTTTTTTTTCTTTATTTTTTAAAAAGTGTAACAAACTAGATCGAGTATATTTTCTATACTATATGTGCTATATATAAAGAGAATACATGAGTTTGAGCTGACTTTTTTCTTACTTTTTTACCCTTGATTTATTTTATTTTATTTACTATCTATCCTTTAATAATATTATTTTAAGTTTTAGTTAAAAAATTAATCCAATCAAAATAGGAATATCGCACCACAATAAGAGCAATATTATCGATACTATATACAAAGGGGATAGGGATTTTGGACTGACTTTTTATTATTCCGATTGCACCCTTAAATAAATTTTTCTATATTAATGTTATATTGTTTTTATATTATAAATATTAATTGTTGATGCTATTAAAAAAATAAGAATTATATTATATTTATTAAATTATTGTTATCCTTGTAAAAGTTAAACATGGTTTGTTCGATTTGTTATAATTTGAAAGTCACCAATATTTATACTTAAAATTTTAAGCAAAATCAAAATTTCAGATAAAATACTGTTCATAATTTACATGCGTTGACGGAATAAAAAAATGAAAAGACGGCATGTGAGTGCCTGTGTTACCACTAGTGTCTAATAATATATAATATGTATCAATATTTCATGAGTCATTACATTTTGTATAATAGTATACTTTAATACCCTAAATACAATGGACATTAATAGTTAAAGTGATAATAAGTTTTTGTACCCATGCTTTCTTAAACTTTTTTTTACATTTTACTAATGTGTACAAAAAAAGAAAGATAACAAATGAAGAAAATAAAAACAGATGAACACAAATGTGATACCAAAAAATAATTGACGTTGATATTTTTGTCTAATTTTTAAAATGTAACTAATGTGATTTATAATTTGTCGATAAAATAATAAAATGTTATAAAATTTTATGTTGTTTTTTTTAGAGAATTTTTTTATGTGATTATTTAAACAATTATTTGATAGATGATAATAAATAAATAATGCATAAATGTAGAAGTTAAAATTTATAGCCACTTTGAATTTCTAATATAAATAATATTCATTCTCACTTAAAATGCATGACTCAAACACTCTTATTTAATACATGAAGAATGAAGAAGATATATGTTATTTGCAAGATATATCGGTGGTTCGTGCATGTTGTTTATGATTAATTGAATGACTTCAAATATCATGTTTAATACATGATAAAAAGAAAAATCAATTTATGTTATTTATCTAATATTAAAAATTGATATTTCAAGTTAAGATCTATGATATATTAATTGTTTGTATGTGTGTGTGTGCATGCATGCATGTGTCTCTATACATATATATTTTAAAAAAACTTAGTATTTGGTATAAGGACCGACTAATATCAGATGTTCCGTCTTACCGTGTACTTGTATCAGAACGTGTTTATATATATTTTTTCAATTTATAAGACATGCATTTGTCAATGTTTTGTTGGTTACTAAAACACATCTCTTTGTTAATTGATTCAAACAAGTTAAATTAATTCATAAGATTATTTTTTTTTATTTGAAGGAACATAAGATTAAATGTTGTAATGGTTAGTTTATTAGAAAGATTTATGTTATTTAATTTTAGTTCATTCCATATCAACAAAATGAATAATTCTTGGTGTATGTCTTGTGTGGCTTGTTATGATTTTTCTTATCTTTATCTGTGTGATATGTAGTGAGGTGTCTTTCTTTATTTTTATTTTTTTGAAACAAAGTGTCATTTTTTTATTTTGAACGGTCGTTTATTATACTAGTGTTATTCTATATTAATAAATTTTTCTTAATTTATTTATTTTTGTCAGTTTGCAACTTAAATTTTTTATCTTCACTTTGACTCCTAAGTTTAGTTGACACACAAGTCTAAACATTTCATTGGTTGATCCTAGGTACGGTACACGATAAAAAGTACGAGATATATGATTTTAAGAAAAATATGGTATGAGTACATTAAATATATACAATTAAACATATTTCATCTATATCTATACTTATATGCTATATATAAAGGAAATACATGATTTTGGGTGACCTTTTCACTTTTATATCCTTAAAGAAATTTGCATATAAGAATGTTATATTGTTGGTGTCATTCAAAAAGATAAGAATTTATATTATATTTTCTATATTGTTGGTGTCATTAAAAAAGATAAATATAGTTTGTGGTGAAGGTGAGACAAACACAAGAAATAAGAGTTTGAATTGTGTTTACTTTTTCTGGCAACGATTAACTTTTTTTTCTCTCATAGAATTCAAAGTAAAGTGCTGGTAAAAAAGAGTTTAAGGGAAAGAAGATTGACACAAATGTTTATCCTAGTTCACCTCACAATACACAATTACATTTAGTCCCCTTTCACTTCTAAATAATTTCTTCACTATAATCAAACTTGATTACAACAACAACAACACTAAGACAACCTAGTCCTAGATGTTCTTGCCTCAACCTAGAGGACTTCCGAAGGTTGATTACAACATATTGTATTTACACAAACTCTAGGAATAGTAAACAAATTTAAGCACCGTACACTGGGTGTATCTCTTTTGTTTCTTTTGAATGTCCTTAAGACAAGGTATGCAATATAGACATAGTATAAACAGAGTGCAATATATTGTATGTACGTGTTTTTGGTTTGTAACATTCTCCATTCAAATCAGGTCTTTTACATAGAGATGAAAATTGACGATTGTTGTTAAAGAATTCCTTCTCTTTGAATGTTTGATTGAATATTGTCATCTTTTTAAATAAATGTAGTCAAGAAATCAGTCATTTATTTTAATCAATGATGCTTCTTGTAGCAACAAAAGTAAGTATTTTTGTTATCGTCTCCACAGGGACTGGTGCGATATTCTAAGCCGTTCAACAATCAATATCGTTCTGAGCTAGGGTTGTCGGGTATTTTGTTTCATAAACTATCAACTGAGAATTGATAAATGGGACGAGAGTTAACAGAGAAGTAAATATGCTGGGATTAAACTTCATCAACCTACTCGTACGTATTCTCGGATTTGGGTGGCGGATTCTAACTATCAATTGATATTATCACATATTGCTCAACAACATCATTCGTGTCCAAATGACATCGTGATCTC
>Ga0315915_1009317_pt1 | contig 11197 bp, 3 predicted proteins | sample MpolbnodulesMG_FD_207738 | JGI IMG/M metagenome (GOLD analysis project Ga0315915, IMG submission 207738) | Medicago polymorpha root nodule microbial communities from Los Angeles, California, United States - branched nodules | ecosystem: Host-associated > Plants > Roots > Nodule | place: USA... | reverse complement strand
AAGAAAATTAAGTTGAAAGGAATAAAAAGTAATCTTGATCAAAATAGCTCTCAAATCCATCCAAATCCAAATTACATAAACATTCTTAAGACGAAGTGATCAAAATGATTTTCACGGTCGAATAGCAACCATCGAGATATGAGTTCGGAGTACATTCAAATATTTTGACGTTTAAGTTAGAGCGAAGAGTAAGAGGTAAAATTGGTTAGGTTATCTTGAATTATGGTCTAATGATCTTTTTATATAGTTGTTGAGGTAGTTGTTGGAGGACCGTTACAGACGGCGAGTGTCAATGAACGTAACTGTCGACAGTTACCTTGTGTTAATGGTTGGAGACGTAACAAATTTAAAGGAACATTTGTCTTTAGACTATTTGAGATGATGCGTCGGTGTAAGCCGACCATTAATACAAGCTTTATGTATTTGGACCTTTTGCTAGGTCACTTGTGTTTATACCATGATGTATTTTTGTATGTGTGTTAACCTTGTGTATTGAGACTGTTTAGAGTAGTACATTTTGTTATGATTTTACACATTAAATTGATCAACGAAAATCACATTTAACATTCAAATTAAACAAAAATATAATTATGAGAATCAAAGTAAGTAATGAAATATTCATTTATGATATTTTGCATCCATTTTACATAACGGAAATGCTAATAAGCAATATCAAATGATATTCGATATTATAATTTTTGAATATATTAAAAAATTATCAAAACATCTTTAAATGTGTATATTTTATTAGTAACTTTATAAATTAACACCATAATACATTCAAGACCAAACAAACTATACCATTCCCCTGAAAAATAATAGTACATAGTACCAAATTAACCGACAATATACTCATTGATGTATTTTTTGTAATTTTAATATACAAGAAACAGGGTCTCACACACACACTGATCGAAATAAGTGTTTTACTCAATTATAAAAGATGATGGTATTATATAGGTGAATCTGTGACCTCAATTGCTACTGTTGCAGACAAGAGTGTCAGGTAAAAATTATATACTGATGGAAGGAATCGAAATTTACATTTACATAGTAAAACTGACAGAGATTTCTTATGATTTGCCAGTCTGGGTAACATATACTCCCTTCGGTTCAAATATAAAAAAAATTCTTTTTTTAGGTTCATTGAGTAGTTAATGTATGTGATCTATATTGTAAAGCAGATACGTTAATTATTCAATAAACTTAAAAAAGGAATTTTTTCTTATATTTGAAATCGGATGGAGTACCTATTATTTTATTTGGCCCTTGTCACTTTATTTTGGTAAGAAACCAAAGCTTAAACTTGCTTGTACAAAAAATATTTTTTTAATCCAAAAAGAATCATACAAAATTTGTTTGAAAAGGAAAGTAAAGTTTGTTGAAAAAGCAAAAAAAATACAAATTGATCAACCAGATCAGTGACTGGTCAAAGTAAGTTGCAGCCCACATGCAAATTCGTTGTGTGACGAAATAGAGATAAATATGAACAGCAAAATCATCCATAAATGGGACCCAGATGTATTACATTTGTATCTACATTATTGCCAATTGGCTTCAACAAACAAGCATTATAAAACCAAGTGCACGATCGCAACACATTTTTTATACTCTTCCTAAATATATTATTATTATATATAAAAATATGACAGAACAAAATGAACGTTATATTTAGAATATTAAGTGGATTTCAGAGAAAAAAAATATATATAAAGTATTGAGTGTCACATGTGGAATGAGACATAAAAACTCTATACAATGGCATTACCACATCTTAGGCTAAGGATACCCTTGACTATTGGCCCCATTTTGCCAAAGGTTCATGCATGCGGTTGGATATGAAGTGTATTTATAAGATCATTCCCTCCAACCATATACTACCATGAATAATAATGAAACACACTTTTTATAAACAAATACTTTAAGTTATAGCCAGAGGTATAAATGAATTTAAAACTAAACTATACAAACAAGTTGGGTTTAGATTTTCTTATATAATTTAGTTTTATAAAAGAATAGTGTCAAATTATGTTCAAATTATCTAAGAGAGTTCTGCTGCATATTGTGTAATCTTTATAATTACGTATCTAATTTATATTCAAAATTAAGTTCGAGTTGATTCGGTTTATTGTTAATTCAATGTGTAGAACTTTTTCAACAAAAATACTAATATGAGTATTAATTTTTGAGTCAAATAGTCTAATTGTTAGAATTCATCTTTGAAACGAATAAATGAAATCTTCAACATTCGAACTTAGATCTCTGCATATTACAAACATTGTCTTTACCATCTGAGTTATCTTCACATGAACTTAATTTTTACATGAATATTGTATTTACGAGAATTGATTTTGTCATTTAAAAGAGTTTAACGACGCAGTTTGTTGTTTACTTACTTTCTATTTATGTGTAATTAATCTTTGGATAGGGTTGATTTAATTAAATGAAGCATGGGGCATTGAATTATGCAAGTTAATAAGAATGGAAAAATGAATGAATGAAGTATGAACCCGTCGTCCGGTAATTGAGGTTAACTTAAGTGTGACGTGACGTGACGGTTAGTTGTAGTGAGGCAGGGAGGGATAGATAACAAAAAGGGACAATGAAGGAGATGAATGTGGGACCCGTACAGTCGGCTTCACACGTGCGACACAGAAATCCATAATAATATTGAAAGGAACAGCGTGCGTGGGTATAGAATAGTGTTTTTTGGAGGGGACCATGTTTGACGTGTCGCTTAAGGCTGTAGCACCAAAATTAATTCTTTTCATGCTAGTAGTACGGTGTTATGTTATGTTACACACAGATTATGGTCCCATGTACCAGTGCTGACTCAACTTGAGTTTATGAAAATTAAACAAAGTACTACTACTACTAAATGTATTTGTAATAAGGTTGACTGTACACGGGGTTTGTTTTTGGACAGGAAACGGGTAGCTTGTTTAGTTGTTTTATCCTAAATTTTAATAATTTGAATAAATTTTATAATATCAATACGATGCTAAAATATCTTCTCCATCCTTGTAAAACTATAAGGAAAATGTGTCTCATAAACAATAGTTAAGGAATCACAATAATATATGTATTGGAAGATTTCCTTTTTGACCCAAACTACAATAGGGTAAACTTTCTTTCAAAAACAGTTAATGATGTTGTATTCTTATTCTTATAATTGGATTTGAATTCAAGATTTTAATTATCTAGAAAGAGATTTGAACCCACTTAAGATCCTATTCATTTTAAAAAATATGGAGAGTTTTATTTATGAGATAAATAGGAATACACAACTAAGACATTGATGGTATCTATTTTTTTCTTAATATTTAAAAAAAATTCATCAAAATTATACTTACGTCTAACTCTCTCATAAATGAAGTTCTTCATGTATTTTGAGAAATAAAAAGAATATTAAATCGTTTGAACCATTTCTCATTCAAACGCTATTAGGTAAGTCTGATTTGTATAATTGAATTGATTGATACTAAATTAATCTCTTGTATGATGTTAGCTCAATGATAAAAAAAAAATTAATTTGTAACTTCAATTAATAGTGTCAAATGCCATCGTGTCGACACTACCCAAAAAAATGCCATCGTGACGAATGTAGAATATTTTTTTGGGGAAATTACATTGACCTCCCTTGAGGTTTTATTAAATAACACTAACACCCCCTCTAATTTTGAAAAAACACTCACCTTCCCTCAAAGTTAACAGTGTTAGTACTGTTAGTGAGAAAAACACACTTATGCAATTTGCCTCTTAAATTCTTAGCACAGGACCGTAGCTTTTGCATTTTTACCATAAATTCCTTTAAGTGGTTTCCATTACGTGACTTTCAATTCTTTGAAAAAAAAAATTGAGAGGAATTCTTTGAATTTTGTTTCTCTAAAACGACACAAATTAAACCTTTCAACAAGTTTGTGTAAGCTGAACGAGTTGACAGTAATGTTAAACCAAATGAATCTATTTCCGCTCGAGTACCATTAATGCATGTGTTGATAGTTTTGCCATCATGCACCTTCTGTAATGATAATTAAAATAATTAAAAATAATTATAGATCTTTGATTGAATATCTATTGATTTGAATTACAGATATAAAAAATAATTAAAAAAAAAAGACATAACAAAGGAATTTCAAGGGAACATAGTCGGTGGAAGAAAAGAAAAGAAAAAAAAGAATCAGCGCTGCCGTTTCAGAAATTGAGGAAGAAGATTACGATTTATTTGTGTAATTTAACAGAGTGCAAACAGTGTTAACCAAGAGGGGATGTGTTTATCACATGGAGGATTGAGTAGGGGAGCTTTGTTTCTAATTAAAAAAATAGAGGGGGTGTAAGTGATATTTTAACATACCTCAAGGGAAGTTAATGCAATTTGCCCTTTTTTTTTTAGAGTTTTTTTATGGATGCATATGAAGATGAAAAGAGGAGAGGAAAGAAGATGAAGAAAAGTAAAAAATATTAGGTGTTGATAGTTTACTGTAAGATGCAATAGGCTTGCGTGATCCAACTGTCCCTTTTTCTATGAAAAAATTTAATGGTTAAAACTTAAAAACATTATTAAGCTCTGTAACATCCCGATTTTTAGGTTATTATTATTTTAATTGTTTATCTGTTTATTTGATGTGTTTGAATTGTTGGGTTAGTTGATTTTTATTAGAGATCGATGAGTAAAGAGTATTTTGGTAATTTGAGATTGAAGGTATATATGTGAAGTTATCGGAAGATAACAATTTTGTGGAATTAAGATAATAGTGATGTATGAGTAAAAACGGGTGTTGGGGGGCGGGGTTAAGTGAAGTCAATGTGTAGTGTTATTTTTATGAGGAAGAATAGTTACTAACCCAATAAGAATTAAGTAAACCAAACTCAATTCACGTGGATATAAAAGAGTAGTAGTCTTCACAATTTAGCGTTAGAAAATAATTTGATAAGTTTTAAGATAGAGACAAAGAGAGAGAATAGAGCAAGACATAAGAGAAAAGGGATCTAAGGAATGTGCCGCTTTGCAAATTTGCACCCTCCCTCACTTCGTCATTTGTATTTCCATTTTCTCCCTCGTGAGGATGTGCGAGAGGGTTGACAAACCTTTCCCTCCATCTTCTTGTACCACAATTTAACTTTAAATGTCTAATGTATTATGAATTATTGATCAAATAATAAAACGTGTTCATTTTCCTCTAAACTATATACCATGTCTCTTTAAATTTATGTCATTTATTCATTTGTTCTGAAAAAGCTGGTAAAACACAAATCAGATTGTATAATCCAAAAATCTTAAAAATTAAGTTCGAATTATATAATCTAAGCATGGGAATTTTGAGAATTTTGGAGGGTGTGTAAGCAGTGAGGAGGGTGGAAAAAGAAAAACCCTAAAAGATTTTTGGGTTTTCAGATCCATTTATTTCTTGTAGCTATCTATCAAATTTAAAAGATTTTTTATAGGTATACCCCTACATCTATCTGACCTATCCATATAATATTTCAATATTTTTAAAATGATTTTTTTTTTATATCAAAATTTTGATGTCTACTACTGCCTTTTAATTTTTGCATGTATTATTTAAATGTGTGTAAGTTATTGAAAATAAAAAGTAAAAGAAAGTTAAAGATAAACACGATGTTACATATAATATCTATATTTTAATGTTCAAATAATATAACTTTTTAAAGATACTCTTTCATATTTCTTCTTCATTCACATCATACATTCTCATATTTTTCAAAAAGAAATTTAAGCTCATATTTTTAACTATAAACTGTCGTTTACAGTGAATTATAGTTTATGATAAAAAAAAAGTTGAACAGAAAATATCAATTATCATAATAGATAAATAATTTGAAGACTTCAAAATGATTTTAAGATTCAATTTATATAGAGTGTGCGTAGTGCACACTAAACTATAGTTTATGATAAAATAAACTGGAAAAAAAAAAATCATTCATCATAGTGGATGAATAAAAAGTAATAGATAAATAATTTAAGACTTCATAGTGATTTTAGGATTCAATTCAATATTTTTTACACTGTGCATAATCTGGAAATATTCAGGGGTCAAGGCCAGAGAGACTGACATGTTAACTGTGGAAGATATATAGCTCAAAGATGTAATCCTACTTACTAATGATCAACATGCTCGTAGGGACATGGTAGTTGACCCAAGATCATGTGGTTGCAGTGGTGGGTTTTTATTCCACATTCTTGAGGATAGTCTGTTGGGGTCTAGTGTTTGGAGGTCAATAGCTGGAATGCACTTCTTAATAAATTTTTGTTGCATGATGATCAGTAGGGCTGGGCATCAGTCGGTTTCAGTCGAAAATCGGTCCCAAAACCTCAACCCACTCTTAACCACGGTTTCAACTCCTAAGCCCACTTCCGACTGTTTAAAGACTCGGTTTAGTCAGTTTCGGTTTATTCGGATAAGACGGTAACTCGGGTGGGTTCAGTCGGTTAACCCCTTATGGGCCAATATGAAAATGGGCAATCATTTAAAAAAGAAAAAAAATACTTTCCAACATAAAAAATTCTAGTTATTTTCTTAGTTATTCTAAAATTGGGCATGTGTTCAGATTAAATATATATAGTTTTTCAAATTGGAGAATTCAACGTATTTTTAAGCTCATTCATACTTATCTCAAGGTTAATCAATTGGCACAACATGCTAAATAAATTATAATTTTAAACCACTTCAAAGAACCATAACAAGACATTAATTTCAGTCATCCAATATAAAAACTGAACATAAGCTTTTTCACTATTATTATAAATCAATAGAGCAAGCTTCTTGGAGATTTTTCAACATACAGAAACTTGAAGTCGGCTGCTGCAGAAAACAATGAAAACCCATCAGCAATGATAATTATTCTTAATCTTAATAGGAGAACAAAATAGCAGAAATGATGGTTATTTATGTAAACATTTGTTAAGAGCTTCCAAGTGAAAGTTATTCTAAAAAGGTATAGAATAAAACTAAGAAATAAGGCCATCAATATACACAAGTGATCAAGGAAAAAGAAGCAAAGAGAGCATTATTTTCATACATACACTTTGAATAAGTCAATGGAACTAAGAAATAACCAATATAAGAGGCAAAAAGAAACAGAACTCGCTTAATGATTAGAAATTGATTTTAAACATGTTAATATAAACCTTATCAAAAGCAAAGACAAACATGTTTACTTGCATACATAGATACATGAATACATACATAAACTTAAAACAAAGCAAAGAAAACATGTTTACTTACAAATCCATACACTAAAACTCCATACATCTCTGATTCCTATTGTGTACTTGGCTCATCATTTAAGTTCAAGACAATCTGTCTCCAAAACATCAAAAACAGATGTTAGAAGATATCTACATTAATCATTAAAAAAAATGAAATCATTGATTTACAATTACAACAATAAACAAATACAAGTGATCAAATACACACAAATCAGTATTATGTTTTAAGAGAAAATATCAATATCAACGTATCATTACAAAGAATGATTATTTTGTTTATCATCAACCCAAACTGATGAAAAATCAAACACTATATCTTAGTAGCTTTTACCTTTTTATCAGTTAGTGATAAGATTAACTTCCTTCCTTATGATCTACAAGTAATAAACTGAAATAAAAGTAACAAAAATCAAAACCTTAGCTTGTACCTTTTATCAATCGATGATAAGAAATAAACAAAACTTAATCTTTCCAAATGATAGACCACCATTGCTTGACGGTATTGGATAGGAGATAGGTCAAAAAAGAAGTGTGTGAGACAAATTTTACTCTAAGAATAAAGTGAAAACGAATAAATAAAAACATTACATACGATGTACCGATGGTAGATCATCGTTGATGAGAAGAAAGAGCTCGAACAGGCGAAATTTGGAGGTTAAACGACGGAGGAGAAGTGAAACGGCAGAGTTCTAGGGTTTTATGCGATGAGTTATATAACAATGCCAAACGACATCGTTTTTGAATGGAGACTAACCTTCTTTTTTTATTATATTTTGTTGTCTGTGACAGCCTGTATGTAACTGGTGTTATATTAATTAATTTATTAATATATGTATGAATTGGGCCGGACGACAGCGGTTTTCGCTGGGCTTAAAGAATGAAACCGAGCCGATCCAATCATAACCATCTCAACCCAGTTTTTTTTAACCCGTGTCACCCAGTCAACCCGGTTTATCCGCCCGTTTCGGTTTAAAGTGGGCTGGGTTATGCGGTTTCGGGCGGAAATGAGAAATTTTTCCAGCCCTAATGACCAGCCTTTAATTCTTAATAATATGATAGGTTATTATGTGAAAGTGATCAGTAATGTTTCTATTTTGGTGCAAGGATTGGTTTTCTAATTCTCAATTGCATGGTATTCTTTATGCTTTGAGTCTCCGATTGTTGTCTCATGATGACATTTATTCTTAGAGAAAACATAGTAGTGTGCGGGAGATGTCTAACACGGGTGGGTCAAAGTCAATAGTCATAGTGCAATTTTTTTTCAAAAAAATAATAAAATAACTCATCTAAATTGACATCGAAGAAAATCAAACAACGGTCATAGTGCAATTACTGACTACGGACTACAGTGATCGTGCAGCTTGTGATGAAGTTGTTTGTAACTCAAATAGGTATTTCATTTTCTGAATTTTCTTCTAATGTCATTGTGTGCTCCATTATTTGGATGAGCTTTGGGTAGTTCACATGGGTCTAAATCTAGCTTTGCATTATGGTTTGAAGATATCGTGATTGTCTAATCAAATTTTGCAGGAAGAACTCGAACTTACAACAGGGCGGGTCTAACATGTTAAGAGGCTTAAAGCAAATTTTACAATGAGACATTTTTTCCCTCAATATTAAAAGCATAATAAATCAAGTTTTGTTGAATCGAAGATTTGAACTTAGGACCAAAATGATTTGAGGCTTTAAAATTGACCAACTAAACTAGATAAATATTGATTACTCGTATGTCTTATTATATATATAGCTAAATTGACTTATTTTGAGGCATTTTTTTAATCCAAAATCTTGATGCCTAAACCCTTGTTTGGGTGGCTTAGCCCTTAGGCCGGACCAGACTTACAATGAAATCAAGTGTGGTAGAGGACACCCTTAATCTCATATGTATGGTTTTCTTGTTGGGCTTATGAGTTGCAAGTTTCAAGACGTCTATCACCGAAAAATGCTCTTCTCCCAACAAAAAATTGCTCACTTCCAACCAAACTTCCTAAAACACCCCTGCGTGAGTTAACTCACGCAGGTGTTATACGCAGCGTGAGTTAACTTACGCAACATGAGTTAACTCAAGCGGATGTTTTTTCATGTTTAACACCTGCGTGAGTTAACTCAAGCGGATGTTATACCCAACATGAGTTAAATCACACAGGGGTATTTTGGAAAGTTTGATTGGGAGTGAGCATTTTTTGTTGGGAGAAGAGCATTTTTCTCTATCACCATGTCTCCATATGTCTCCATATGTTGTGTGTATGATTTTGTTAAGTTTGGAACTTGGGTTGAATATGACTAATGGTCTTAAAACTTTCTTCGTAGCCAGTAACTTTAAAACTTTCTTAATTTTTTGTTAGTTGATAAGAGCTCTTTACCCTTTTGTGATGTTTTAGTTTTTCCTTGTTTCTTTTGTTTGGGTAACTTTTTTATATAAAAACATTTCGTACCCAACAAAAATAAATTAAAACTTTAGAGCAGACACTAACGTATGTAAAAGGTTGATTTTTTTTTTTTACCCTAATGCCAAAAAAAATGAAACATTTGACCCCCTTTGAGAATTATATACCAAAATGACCCACTTTGAGAATTTTTTTTTTTGTCGTTTTCTCCATTACGGCCATTTCAAATGGCGGTAATGAGTTGTTTTTTCTGACCTGCAGCAGGTTTGTGCAGAGCCATCACTTTTTATCTTTTTTTTTTAATATTTTTTTATTCATTATAGCCATTTGGTTTGGCCGTAATTGATTTTTAATTTTTTTTTTGTTTTTCCTTTTCTTTAGCACTATAAATTCACCATACCATTCATCCAAATTCACAATCATTTTTTCACACATTTCTACTTCTTTTGAATCATGTCTACTTGATTTGAGTAGTGTTTGAGTGTTTAATTTGATTTTAAATGAAACAACATTTCGTGTTTGATTTATCTCGTATATTATTTTGTTTAACTAATATATTAAAAATCATAATTAAAATCACAAAATTGCTTAATTTCTTTAGACGACGAAATTTGATTAAAAGTAAAAAAACAAGTCATAAATACTTATAAAAGATTGGTTGAACACATAATACATAACGATATTAACTAGAGTTTTTTATTGGTCAGACAATTTCTCCTAATATGATCGGGATGTCGACACAACCCACACAGTCTCGGTGTCGATGTCCTTTCTTCCACCTCCTCGTTCATTTCAGTCCTAATGCGAGTACTATTGGGTCGACCTTTCTATAGTCCTAAGACAATACTTGCATGCAAAATTATTTTACTCCAACCTGACACACATTCAATTCAATTCCAAGGTACTATAAATTGGTAGTGTAGCTGTGGTCCAATTTCAAACGCACATAAATTTTCTCGCAATTCTTTAAGCCTATAATCATAATACCAAGCCTTATTTTCTCCTATTTGGTTGGTAGTTGAATATTTTAAAGATGGAAGACTTCCTTCATTTCGGTAACAAACATAGATCGTGTCACATATCGGAAACTATCAATGTAAGTTGATATTATTTATTTAATTTTTGCATCATATTTTTCATTGTAGGTTTGTTTTTGTATTTTTCTTTGATTAATTTTTCATTATTTTTATGTAGGACGAAACAAAACATTACATTAGAAATCGTTATCATTAGAAAATTGTACATGCGCCCGTAAACATTGAAGATAGCTTACAGTTAGTCAGATTATGGGAGTTTACTAAACTGCACAGATACAACATAGATAATCGTTTAATAACCGCGTTATGTGAAAGATGGAGACCGGAGACACACACGTTTCTTTTTCCATCAGGCGAGTGCACGATAACTGTAGAAGACGTTCATATGCTCCTTGGGTTAAAAATTAACGGTGAACCAGTTACCGGTAGAACAAAAGTATTGTGGGAGACAACTGAATCTGTTTTAGGAAGTGCCCCACCGAAACCGAGCCAGGACGGGCTGAGTGTAAAATTATCTTGGCTCCAAAATTATATCAAAGGTA
>Ga0315915_1009316_pt1 | contig 11198 bp, 5 predicted proteins | sample MpolbnodulesMG_FD_207738 | JGI IMG/M metagenome (GOLD analysis project Ga0315915, IMG submission 207738) | Medicago polymorpha root nodule microbial communities from Los Angeles, California, United States - branched nodules | ecosystem: Host-associated > Plants > Roots > Nodule | place: USA... | reverse complement strand
TTGTAACAACTTTTATTCCATACTATTAACAATTTTTTCTTGTAACAACTTTTATCGTATATTATTAAGAATTTTTCCTTGTAACAACTTTTATTACTCCTTGTAAAACCCTATTATTAATTCATTATTCCATCGTCTACATCGTGTTGTTATAAATTACATCATTATTGTTTCGTTACTTTATTATCCTTATTTAATTAAGTTTAAGGGTAAAACAGTAAAATAATTTTAAAATCCCTCACATCCCCTTGTGAACCAAACACACTTTTAATTAAATTATCTCCCCTCCCCTCCTCTCCGTTAAAATTCCTCCCCTCCCCTCCTAATTCTCGAATCAAACGGACCCTTAGGGAATATGATGGGAATATGATAGTGTCAGACACATCTTCCATCTCGTGGTGAGATTTCGTCTCGTTGGAAAGGATGGAAGCTTAGGGTGATATTTCTGAGGCTCTTTTTAGGTTCTAATAATAAAGAAGGGAACACTGCCGACATGGGTAGTATGGTGGAGGGTAATTTTAACTTAGTTAAATAATAACATTTTTTTTGGTAAAATAGTTAAACAATAACATATTACGTGTTGGATATTATTTAATTATAAATAGTATTTGAATTATTTAAAAAATTGTTAATAAATCATAAAACGCCAACATCATTAAAAATGTTCATGTGGACTCCCATTAGTCACATACATTGGAATTTAACATCATGGGCAAAATTGTTGACAAAAAATCTTTTGAGAACTAAGAACAAAAAATTTATTGGAGTTAAAATCGTATTTTACCTAGAAATACATACATTCTATAATTTATATATTATAAATGCCAATGTAGTAAATATACATTAATATAATTGTGTTGGAGGATATACAATACAAAAGTTGTTTTAAGGCTAATGATTTGTGATGTTTTGTTCTTCTTATTAACACCGGTTGATAACTGAATCGTATTAGAGGCTTAAAAAGAAACAAAATTATTTTTGAACTTAACTATTAAATGCAATAACAATTATTATAAATACACTTTCCAACTTTAGGATCCGAACACAAATAATTTGGACAACCATCGTCAGTATCACATTTACGAGATGCTGTGATTTGAAACAAGTATATAGCAATATTAGTATAAAAGAAAATGAAATATTGTGTATAAGGTGAATAAGAAGCTTAAAAAGGTGCTTACCATCGACATTTATTATAGCAATAAACAGTGAAAGAAAGAGGACCATAACATAAACCAAATTGAAAATTCCGGCCATATTTTACCTCTTTTATATGTAATAGAAACAAAATGTGTGTTTAACTAATTTATAATGTAAAAACCATCGTACATTGCTTATTTTTTTTATTCTTTTTTAAAGAATTGTCACTTGTTACAAGATATCATATGTAAAATTAAAATTATCATATGTCCGGTAAATATTTCAATATGACATGCTTGACCCTTCATCTCACTAAAGAGATCTAACATACAAATATTGTTGGCAATAAGATTCTGTCCATTTCTTTATGACTTTTCATGATATACAATGGAAAATAACAAAAGAACAATAATAGTTTTAAGCATTTGAATAATCAAACTCATAAACAAATCCAAATCTTCATCATAAAACTTAAAAACTCAGATTTCATTGATAAAATCTCAGAAAATGATAAGATATTAACATTTTATAATATAAAGGACTAAATTGAAACAAAAAAAAGATAAAGAACAAGAATGTTACTTAAAATTAGATTAAGGGACGAATTGTGTAATTTTGCCTATATTTATACATTAATTTTTTTTGGAATAAATTTCTTTTAAATTGTTGTATTGCGTGTTAATTGAAATGTTATTTGTAATTTGCATATATTTATAACAAAAAATATATATATACAACACCCCTCTAAAAAAACAAAAAATCCAACACCTTTTTATTTTATAAAATAATGGAAATAACAGTTTTAAAACTATCCCCACTCTGTAACTCTTTCACCAAACCAACTATATAACCCCTTATTTGTTAACTTTCATATCTTTAGCATTGAGCATTCTTATTTATCTGATAAGTGCAAAGCACATTATCTATTAAAATACAATAGTTATTTCCATGCAAGAAATGAGCTTTATTCTAGAAATTGATTATGGATCATGCTAACGAGTGCATCTGGATCTCTATGTTTTCTTAACTAGTGTCATGGAAGCATCTGTTAGCATTCTTTAATGATTATAACCATATGGAATTAAATTATGTTCCTTGTTTGGATGATTTATCATAGAGTTTTGTTAAGTAAATGAGATATCTGTTAGAGCAAAGTTGATTCAAAGACAATATTTCATTGTTAATATTTGTTGATGTTATTAAGATAAACAAATTAAAGAATAATTTGTCTAATAATTATGTGTTTAAGTGAGAAAGATATAATTTGTAAACATTGAAGGTGAGAAAAACGCAGGTGGGGATTGTGTTGATTTTTTCTAGTTCTTTTTTTTGAGTGTTAAAAACATGGTCAGAGTCTGAGTGCAGCAGATAAAATAGAACACAGATAAAAGAGTGAAAGAGAAAGAGCAGACACAAGTAATTTATATTGGTGCCTCCCACAACACAAGAGTACTCCAGTCCTCTTGCACTTTCAAGGGATTTCACTATAATCTCAAATATTGCAATTGCTCAAGGACTCTTCCAAGAGACTTCCAAATGCTCTAGGTCACTACCAAGAGACTTCTAATACTCAATCACTACTGAAAGAGACTCTCACTGCTCAAGCACAACTGCAAGAGACTTCCAATGCTCAAGGACCACTCCAAGAGACTTCTAATGCTTAAGCACGCAGGAAAGAGATTTCCAATGCTCAAGGACAGCTTCAAGAGACTTCTAATGCTTAAGCACGCAAGCAAGAAATTTCTATTTGTTTACCAAATAAACACATTTGTTATTACACTTAGTATACATTTAGTAGTGTAAACTGAACAATGTTGAACAGACTTTTAAGACTTTAGGATTTATAAGATATAAACTTTGGTAAAAAAAATTCTGAAGTGTTTTTGTGCTATTGATTTTGACAGAGTAATGACACTGTAAAATAGCATAGTCTTGTGGATTTTCTTCAGCAGCTCCTTATATAGACAGAGATTTGAGAGACGTTGGTGAAGAGTGTCAACGCATTATGAGTCGTTGAGAAGCTTCAAATTAAGGACGTAGTCATTTGAAAATCCTTTGTGAAACTGAAAATATCCCTTCATTCTCTTTGTCCCTGAAGTTCTTTGTCTGTTTTTACAGGTGGTCAGAAGAAGACAAAATTGTACCCAGATCCTTGATAGAGACATCTATAGAAGATGACAAATATGATGTGGAGTATGGATCCCTCTGGATCTGCTAAGTCTACAAAACTTCCAAGTCTGATGGGGTCTTCTGAGTCTGATGAGTATATTCTTTAGCTTCTCAAAGGCGTCCTTTTCGTCTAATCCAAGATATTGACTTCTGGTTGACCTTTCTTCAGATCTTCTACCGTACTCTAGTGCTTCTGATGCTCTTATGTATGTTCAATACTATGATGGATAAATTATATATATATGATCATGCACACTTGAACATATATTAACATATCTAGTTGTTCTTCAATAATTTGTTATCATCAAAATCTTAAAGGAATTGTACAATCCAATTTTGTTCCAACAATCTCCCCATTTTTGATGATGACAAACACAAGTATTTGAAAAAATTGTTTTTAATCTAATTAACAGGTGGAATTCAGAGTCTGAGGTTTGTAAGCTCCCCTTGAGTCTGTGATAGTCAATTAATGTGAGGTTTAGAAGCTCTCCCTAAATCCTACCTAATAGTTCCTAAAGTGAGGTTTGTAAGCACTATTCATTAAAATGATTACAATATATTTAAAAAAGAGTTCTTAATAAACTAAGAAACAGAAATAAAATAAAATCTTAATCTTTTGAACTCAGCATCTAAACTTCCATTAATCCTTAGAGTCCTATTTTCTCTTCTGCTTGTTCTTCTAGAGCATCTTAAGACATAACTCAATCTTCATCTTCTTGACAATAGTAGGAAAGGTAATTCCAGAAACCTTCACAATGTTGAATATGACACTGGAAATGTCACTTAGAGTGAGATCTTTACGTCCAAATCCAATAGTCAGGTCTTCATTGTAGTTCAAGCAACCATCATTTGGCACAAAGGCAACAATTTTCTTCCCATTCTTAATGAGTTGAACCTTAGCACCTTTACGAATAGCAGAGCTGGATTGCTAAGTCTTGATATCAAACTTACTCAAACTGGACCGAGTAAGTGTCTGTTCAATCCCCATAACAGATGACCTAATCTCAGTCTCTTGTTCCTCAGTTGTATTCCTTGCAACTTTTTCTTTAGTCCTTAAACTTCTCTCAAAGATTTTTATCTACACGTGAATCAACCTTGTGTTGCTTAATATCTCTAGGTGATTTTGTTTGTTGTGAAAGTTTTCCTTAAAGATATAGTTGGGAATTGACAAGTGAAGGATTTGTAACACAAGGGATATTGTATTAGTTTCTTAGACATTTTTGGCTTATATTTCCCTTTTCAAATGTTGCAGTAACTCATCCAGTTTTGTTACAAATTGGAGTTCTTGGGATTCTACGAGTGCATTAAAGATGAGTCCAAGACTATGCCAAATTGGCCATTCATATTTATGGTTGTTCTTCCCCGTCTCTTAAGGTTGCATTCAATTGTTTCCTTATTCTATTTTTTTATATGATATCAGTCTTGAGCACAATCTGAGTATTGATGCTTCACTCAATAGCCATCAACCATGCTCCTTTGCTTATTTTCGGATATAAATTGTTGAGTCCTCTGACATGCTAAAGTAACCTTTAGCACAACTTGAGTATTGTTGCTTCATTTTGTAGTCGTCAAGACCTTCTAACATTCATTTTTTCTTCTTTTTAGATTCTACCCTATAGTGGTTAAGAATTTTTCCCTTTGTTAGCATTATTGATGTTAGCTTCTGTTAAGTAGTTAAGCCTTGAGTTGTGACTTCTTCTTGATGGTTAAGCATTTCTTTATATGGTTTTCTTTTATTAGTTTTCTGATTGAGTTTGGACATTATTTGGATCTGGTTTTGTGGTGCATTTTGTACTCCTATAATGTGTATAAGAGTTATATGGACAAGGTTTTCTACTGATGTTAGCCTTTTTGTAGTCTGTGTGTGCTATATTTCCCTTGCATGCACATTGGTGTCTTCCTGTTTTGGAGTGGCTATTCATACTTACTGGAAGTTTGTTTTGCACCTGTGCATTTGAAGTATTATTGAGGTTTTGAATTTGTTGGAAAATTGTTTTGGTTAGTAGTTGGTCTACAAGTTGTTTGATGGTATCCTTTTGATTGCATTATGCAAGTGGCAACATCAATGGTAGAGAATTTTTGGTTGAAACTTTGTACCCTTCAGCGTCACTTTTATGAAGATTGAAGAGAAAATTTTGTTTCCTAATCTTGTTTTATTGGAGATACAGTGCTTACTAGCTTCATATTTATTTTTTTTTTGGAAAGCCTCAGTGTGATGATTTGATTGACTTCATTCGGATTCATTGTCGGAAGCTTTCTCTTATGGTTTGCAGATTTGTATCAACCACATTTTCCTCTGTTTGGTAATATCTTTGTAATCCAAACTCAAACTAAGAGTTATCTTACCTTGAGTTTGAGGGAGTCTGTTGAAATATAGTTAGTAATACTCATTTTAGAGTTAGTTAGGGTACTAGTTTAGTCACTATATTAGTCACAAAGTTGACTCATTTTTATCTCTTTCATTTTTGTATATATCATTTCAATTATCTTCAATACAATAACCGTGTAAGAGTTTTCTCTCTATTTTCATGGATATCATGTTTCTCAACATTCTCCTATCAATAACATTTTTTATCGTGGACTTGTTTCATCATGTCCATTGATATTATATACAATTTTTAAGTCATTGGATTTGTTGTGTTCTCATTGAGACCAAGTTCATACGATTGATTAGGAAATTTAAGAAATTTGTAGGTTTGTTTAGGGAAGAAACTAGAATCTTAAAAATCCTATATAAATTAATGTTTGATATTATTTCAATATAAATAGTACTTGAATTATTTAAAAATTGTTAATAAATCATTAAACATCAACATCATTAAAAAGTGTGTTCATGTTGACTCCCATTCATTAGCCACATATTGGAATTTAACATTATGGGAAAAAATGTGGACGAAAAATCTTTTGAGAAATTAGATTGGAATAACAAATTTATTGGAGTAAAAAACGTATTTAACCTAGATACATACATACATTCTATAATATTATATATTATAAATGCTAATGTAATACCCGTGAGCATAACTCAGTTGGTAGGGACATGCATTATGATATATATGCAGGGGTTGAGGTTGGAACTCCGGACATCACACTTATTCATCTTGAAAAAAGTAAATTCTGGTCAATAGAAATAAAATAAAAAATACATTGTTTTATTTGTGTTGGACGATATACAATCCAAAATTTGTTTTACGGCTAATGATTTGCGTTGTTTTGTTCTTCTTCTTACAATATCAAAGAAAACAAAACATCATAGAAAATATAAATAATAATGTGAGAGAAGTAATAAGATTAACACCAGTTGATATATGAATAGTATTAAAGGCTTAAAAAGAAACAAAATTATTTTTGAACTTAACTATTAATGCAGTAACAAATATTATAAATACACTTTCCAACTTTAGGATCCGAACACATATAATTTGGACAATTATCGTCAGTGTCGCATTTTCCTTCCAAAAAAAAAAAAATCGTCAGTGTCGCATTTACGAGATGTTGTGATATGAAACAAGTATAGAGCAATATTAGTATAAAAGAAAATGAAATATTGAGAATAAGGTTAATAAGAAATTTAAAAAGGTCTTCCAAAAAGAAATTTAAAAAGGTCCTCTCAAAAAAAAAAAGAAAAAAAGAAATTTAAAAAGGTGCTTACCATCGACATTTATTATAGCAATAAACAGTGAAAGAAAGAGGACCATAACACAAACTAAATTGAAAATTCCTGCCATATTTTACCTCTTTTGTATGTAATAGAATAAAAATGTGCGTTTGACTTATTTATAATGTAAAAATCATCGTACACTGCTTACGTTTTTTTTTTAATAAATAATTGTCACTTGTTAGAAGAAACCATATGTAAAATTAAAACTATCATAACATGTCTTGTAAATATTTCAATATGCCATGATTGACCCTTCATGTTACTAAAGTGATCTAACATACCAATATTGTTGGAAATAAGATTTAATTAGTCTATTTTCTTATGACTTTTCATGATAGCCAATGGAAAAATGACAAAAGAACAATAATAATTTTAAACAATTGAATAATAAATTGTAGATTAAATGAATGAAGGATTGCATTTGTACAAATAATTTGTTAGTTCTGGTGACTGGATGTCCTACGGAGGAAGTCTCGATAAAGAGGCCTAAAGCAAGGAGACCCCTTGCTACTTTATTATTCTCTTAGTAGCATATGGTTTTGGGGGCTTTGTGAAGTCAGCATTTAGGATGCACATGTTCAAAGGTATCTCGATGATACCTTCTGAATTGAGGAGGAAACTATTGAGAATTTGTGGGATGTGTTGAAGGCTATATTATGAGAGACTTTGAAATAGCACCTGGATTTAAAGTAAATTTTGTGAGAAGATGTGTTATATGTATAAGTGTCACATAATTATTATTGGAGGTGGGGTCAGACTTCTTAAGTTTTAGTCGTAAATGATGCCATTTAAGTATTTGGGGTCACCAATACGAGCTAAGCCTAAGAAGCTTTCAACATGGAAACCAATGTTACGGGTGCTTCAGAGGTGATTGCTTTAATTGGGAAAGGAGTATGTTAGCTTGAGAGGTGGGGCAGTGCTCTTGATTGGAGTGTTAAACACTATTCCAATTTTCTTTCTATCACTGATGTATATGTGGTAACCAATAATTTTAAAGGTTATTACATTGCACTTATCCCCCATAATCTGATTTCATGGCCTATAACATCTGATAAATGACTATTTATTAATTTATAGTTTTAATTAGTTTTAATTGTTTTTTAATTGATTATTGTGAATGTTTTATGGAATAGGATGAACAAATACATTGGAGATCTAAGCAACTACAACGTAGAAAAGGAGTCTGGCGATGTATGAAGATACAAAGAGTTATGGTGCGACAAATCGCCTAGGATGGTCATACAATAGTACGAACTCATGGGACCCTTGCTTATCATTTCTTAAGGGCTAAGTTCTATGAGTTGGTGCCAATGATTGGTAGTACAAGGAATAAAGGATATGCTTGGTACTTCAAGGATAAGATAAGGACATCTCATGTGACAAATTACCTAAGTGTCCAACTTAACCACATATTAGTGCCAAGGGTCCAGAATTTTCCATAGTGAAATTAGCGGCCAAGTTTCAACTAGGGTTAGCAGCCAATAGAGTTCTCACTCCATCTCATTTTCTCCATAGATGAGCATGAGTGCTAGTTCTTATTGATTTAGAGTTATGATTACTTTGGCGATGCTTCAAACACACCTATATCCTTGTTGGAGTGTAATTTGTTCTTAACTCCTTATTATTATCAATTTAGATTTTTCATGTTTTCATTTATGTTTCATTTCATCTTCATCTTCTTGGTTAAGCTCATCATGAGCTAAACTCCTTCTAGTTTAGACATGATGAAGTCATGATATTCTTCGCTTAAGATTTAAAGAGTTATAGTTTTGTACTTCTTTCAAACAAATTGTTTTCATATAAATTTTTTGAATGTAAATTTTGATCACTTTTATTTTTGATGTAAAGTTCCCTGATATCGACAGGTAATGGAAGTGAAAAATGTTTGTTTGATATGAGTTAAGTACTAAAAGAAGATAGGAACAAGACAAACTGCTTGAACTTAAACAAGATTTATGAAAATCCTAGAGATCAATTTTTCGTAACTATGCATAGTAAGGAATAAAATGTTTGCCCCTTAATGACGTTACAAACGCAACGGAAAACCTTGACCAAAGAAAAAACAAATATATTCTTCATGGTCTATATAAAGCTTCATCATTAATTAAGAAACAAAATTTTGTAATCACATTCTGTCAAAAAAAAAATTGTAATCACAAGTAATCAAGAGTTCATGAGTTTTAATGAGACTAGAATGTAAATATGGACTAAAAGTGAATAATTTTGTATAAAACACTAAACTTAAAAGCTCATAAGTTTGTAGGTCTAAAAGTATGAAAAGTTTTATTTTTTATTTTGAAAGTTACTTTCATTGTATTTTGATCCAAATTGTTCCATTTTCTCGTAGTATAAATTACTTGTGTGTTTATTTATTTCACTTTATCTCTTTATTGGTTTGAAAGTTTTTGTAATTTTATTCTTTTTTTTTTTTTTTGGTCAAGTGTAATTTTATTCTTTAAATTGTATTTTTCAAAACTTAATCCTGTATTTTTTAAAAAGGTTTTAGAGACTTATTTGTTTTGTTTTTTTGTCAATAATATTGATAAAAACTCAAATCCACTTAAGAAAAGTTGGACGGAACATAGCTAGGAACAACAAATCAGTCCTCCCAACACACAAACAGGGGACACAAAGATCCAATTACAAAACAAAACCAACAAAGCATAACACTAGTTTATCATGATACCACCGGACAGGAGCACACCTAATCCTCCAAAGCTACCGAAACACAAAAACAATTCCACCGCCAGTCGAGCGAAGCAATGGAACATTCCTCAGTATTCAAATAACCTAAATTGTTGCATGTCAAATCAACCAATCTCATCACCTTATATTTTTAGCTCGCATCTCATTTGTCCAATAGTTGAGATGAACAAACAAATTAAGCGGAGTGATAAAATTGAATTGCATCCAATTCATTGCATTAATCCAAATTTTCATAATCACATTAGAATGAATAAACAAATGAATCGTTGTTTCCTCCAAGCCATCACAAAAAACACACCTTCTTGACACATCGGCTTCCAAAAGACGTCATTTTGCAAGATTTGACCGAGTTGGAATACGATCAAGTAGTAATGTCCAAAAGAATACCAACACCATCGTGGGAGCCGGACTCTTACAAAGATATCGAAATACCACCTTCGCCTATACACTAAGTCCTCTATCCACCTAAAACAAGTTTTCTAATAAAGTATAGGCTTACTTACACTTTTGACCCCCTAACTTTGCACTAGTTGCGATTTTGGTCCCCTATTAAAAAAAATACATTCCAGCACCCTAGGTTTTCTTCCTTTTGCAACTTTCTATTTTGATCATTCGAAATCAACTATTCAAGACAATAAAAACAAGTGGGGTGTTTTGTTGAGAGAGTTTCACATTTATAGGACAAAGAATATGACTTGGGACTGGTTTCTTGATCTTCTACTATCTTGAATGGTTGATCTTAAATGATCAAAATTGAAAGTTGCAAAAGGGGGGACTTAGGGAACTGAAATGTGGTTTTTTTAATAGAGGACCAAAATTGCAACTAGTGCAAAGTTAGAGGGTCAAAAGTGCGTATAACAAGACTCTACTGAGAAAACACCACCGTCTTCCAGATTCCACTTCCACCAATCCACCCCCTCTCCAACCTCCACGCCACATTAATCCTTTGAACTAGATCATTCTTCCACACAAACAAAAATCTGATGCTACTCAAATCTCCACTCACCTCCTTTTGGACTATCTTGCCACACTTTCCCCACCTTCAAATCTTTATGGTTAAAGAGAATAGTAGTGGGAAACTCTCACAAAAGGACGTCGTATTTGTCAGCCATTTATCTTTCCAAAAATAAGTTAACATCTCATTCTCCAACCTCTTTTTTACTTCCCTATTAAACCAACTTACTCCTCCCTCTCTCTCCAAGTCCATTAAATCTTTCCATCATCTAGAAGCAAAGGAAGGATACTCCCCACCACTATTCTCCACTCTCCCTCTTACCCTCTCCCCATATTTCTCCTCTATAATATGAAGGTGAGAAAAAACACAAGAAGGGGGGGTTGAATTGTGTTCTCAAAACCTTTTTCGTTCCTTACGTTGAAGAACTGTTCTCAGGTTCAGAGTCTGAAGTAATTCAGAGTCTGAGCGAGTTCAGAGTCGTGTGCAGCGGATAGAAGTAAAGAACAGAGAAAGAAAGAACACAAGCAATTATACAGGTTCCTTCCACAAACCGGAAGTAGTCCTGTC
>Ga0315915_1009315_pt1 | contig 11198 bp, 6 predicted proteins | sample MpolbnodulesMG_FD_207738 | JGI IMG/M metagenome (GOLD analysis project Ga0315915, IMG submission 207738) | Medicago polymorpha root nodule microbial communities from Los Angeles, California, United States - branched nodules | ecosystem: Host-associated > Plants > Roots > Nodule | place: USA... | reverse complement strand
TCATGATCTTTGTCATTCTTAATCATCGACTTCTTATTCTCAAGCAGAGATGATAAAGCCACTGTCATGATCCTGAGAGATACAAATACATAATCATAATATTTAGGGTAAGACTTTAAAACATTTATCCAGCAAAAGAAACAAACGAAAGAAATGATACCCCAATGTTTCATGGAAAGAGGCGTGCAAATTGCATTTGCTGTTTTTTCATCAAACCACACTTCCCTCTTGTAAAGCTTCCACAGAATCACAAGCACTCTCATGGCAACTGCATCTTTCGCTTCCTGTTCAAAAACACATGAATTGAATTAACCAGTTAGAGGAAATCCAACCATGTAAGGAAGAACATGTGTGTTTGAATCAACTTATAATAAAAAATAAAAAACCATCGTTTTGGTCCTTAAGGCTCTGTTTGGAAATGCCAAATTTTGAGTTTATAGCTTAAAAGCTCATAGGACAAAAAACGGCTTCTTACTATAGTATAGATAGGCTAAGGTTTGAAGACGCTCGATTCGCAACGGCATCCCCAATCAGATAAAGCCTTGGTAAAGCGCACTAGACTTGGAAGTTCAAGCATCCTCTTGATCAATCTTGTATTATTGAACAGGTTATACTGGTTAGCTTGATTTATTGTTTGATTAAATAGCTGTAGACTTTGCAACTGAAATTCATGTATGAATTTTTAGCTTTGGTCTGTCTTTTGTGCAGGTACTTAAAGACAGGCAGGCAGGCATGAATATAGAAAACTGATTGCAACAAGATTGATCAAATTCAAATTAATTTATTATATTTGGTCTAGTGTATGATGCAAATAGCTGACAACCATTATGTACACTTTCAAATTTCATATTTTCTATCTGGACTCTTCCTGACTGGGATAATGGATTATAAGACTTCCAAATTAACTTAAAGAGAAATTACAAATTCAAATTCTTTTCACTGAAATGACAATTACTATTTGATAAAAGAGAAATTATTATTAATAAATTGTGGTAGCCATTTTACAACTAGTGAAGATTTGAACTATATTATATGAAGTTACAAATTCAAATTATTTTCATTGAAATGACACTAAAAGAAAGATTCTATCCTCTTTTATTTACGCGAAACTTTTGGCTCCTCCTCTTCCTCTTCCTCTGTATTAAACAAGCAATGTCTTCAACAAACCAAATTACGCATTGTGGTTTTTCAATTAAGAATACGATGTAACCCAATAGTATTCCAAACACCATTCCACTAGCATATCCAATAGCCACAGCTCTCCATCCAAATAAAAATTCTTCTTCATCCTCAAATGAACTTGAATCTCTTGGTTGTTCTTCATCCTCGTGACATGGTTTTGACAAAGGAAACCCACATAGCCATGGATTTCCCTTATATGAATCATTCTGAAATGTATTGAACTGCTTCCCACTTGGTATGATCCCCTCCAGCTGGTTTAGTGAGAGGTTCAATTTCTCAAGAAAGTTAAGATTGGTCAATGCCGCAGGAATCTCACCTGTGAGTTTGTTTGATGAGAGGTCCAACCATTCCAGATTTTTTAACCCACCAAAGGATTGTGGAATAGGACCAATGATTTTATTATATGAAAGGTTAAGTCCTCTAAGTGACTTCAACTCTCCAATAATTTGTTGGAATATCTCCAACAAATTTATTGCTTGATAAATCAAGAGTTGTGAAAGTAGTCAAGATCCTATCTAGCTCGAAATCGAACCCTTTTATTGTGACCACAACAGAATCGTAGTAGCTAAAGCCAATTGAATCACCCATATATTGCAAGTCATCATTCACATTAGTCATCACCATTCCTTTAAAGTTTTTGAGGTATGTTGTTGGCAAAGTGCCGCTAAAATTATTGTTGGAGACATCAAAAACCCTCAACTTAGGAAATGGGTGGTTCGTTTTCAAACTAGAGATGGTACCATTGAGCCTGTTAGCACGTAAAACAAGGACTTGCAACTCTGGGAGAGACTCTAACCAACTAGGAAATGAGCCTTCTATCTTATTTTTTCCAAGATCCAAAACTTTGAGGTTTTTGCATTTGGCAATAGCATTAGGCAATGGCCCCTTCAATTGATTTCCATTGAAATTCATGGTCTCTAAAACTCTCATCTCAAAATAGATTTTGGGTATGATTCCAACAAGGTTGTTCTTTTGTAGATCTAAAACTGAAAGATTTTGGAAAGTTCCAAGGCACTGTGGTAGCTTGCCAGTGAAGTTGTTGTGAGACAGATTGAGTATCTCGAGGGATATTGCATTGCAAATTCTTGAAGATAAATCTCCAGTCAACTTGTTGTTTGAGATTGAAAAGAAAGAAGTGCCAAATGGTGGAACTGGAATTTCTCCTTCCAACATGTTAAAGCTTAGATCAATATAAGCAATGTTCATGTGTGGGAGATTCCCAATTGATGTAAGGTTGTTATGAGAAAGGTCCAAATAAGACAAAGTTCCATTTCCCCAATTGTTAAACCAGCTTGGAACCCTTCCATTGATTTGGTTGTAAGATAGATTTAAATACTCAATAGTTTTTAACTTATTGAGGAAGCTTGGGAAACTCTTGAGTTTGCATGATGATAAACTTAATTCACGAAGGTTGGGTGAGGTGAAGTTACTTTCATTGTTGAAGTTCAAAGAGATCAAATTATTTTCAGAAAGGTCAAGAGACTCCAGATTTCGGAGCTTTGAAAATTTGTGAAAAGCTACACTCAAGTTATTTGATGATAGGTCCAATGATACCAGATTTTTCATATCAAACATTGAATTTGGAATATTACCATGTAACCTATTATGAGACAGATCAACATCTGTCAAAGAATAAGCAGAGAATTCACCAATTGACCCAGTAAGTTGGTTTCCATTGAGATATAACACTGATAATGATGACAAAGAATAACACCATTGTGGAATTGTTCCATTCAGTAAATTATAATACAAATATAAATATTTTAAATTTGAAAGTCCGCTAATATTATTTGGAATAGAGCCAACCAATTTATTGTCCCCACAAGATAAATATTCAAGTTGAGTTGGACCAAACAATGACGATGGCAATTGGCCTACCAATTGGTTCTGGAAAAGATGTAAAACTTGTAGTTTGCTAAGCTTACCAAATGAATCAGGGATCTCGCCTCTAAAGTTATTTCCTCCAAGATACAAAACAGTTAGTTGGCTTATGTTCCCCAAAAATGGAGGAATGACTCCTGACAAAGAAGTTTCAGAGAGATCCAAGTGCACCAGAGAAGTGCTCCAATTAAATTTTGAAAGTTCACTTTTGCGATTGAAATTCGAAGCTAGTTTAAGAAATTGAAGATTGGGTAAATGGAGCAGGTTGCTTGCTAACTTCCCTCGCAATTTGTTATCTTCTAGACTAAGGAAGACTAGAGAAGCTGAATAATTTACTAGCAAAGACAGAGAGCTTGGTTTAATTGAAGACATGTCTATGTAATCAAGAGAAAGCTCCTTTAAATCAGTTGTATTTTTAATGAGCTTTTCGAAGGTCGATTGTTCAAATATTATTCCATCTAACCGCGAAAGATCAAGAGAAATTAATTTTGATAAACGGGGGATTTTGGAAGAAATAACACCATGAAAACTAGAGGAAGATAAGTTTAGATGTGTGAGAGATACGAGATTACTGAATCCAGAAGATATATGAGACATGGAAAAATCATTGAAAGCTAGGTTGAGTGTTTGAAGATGATGAAGATGGAAGAGAGTGCTATTAAGATGAAGTTTACCTTGAAGTGAACCGCAAGCAAGGTCGAGGCCAACCACGTAGCCTGATTTTGTGTCACAACTCACTCCATCCCACAAGCAGCAATTGGTACCATTTTTCCATGATTTTGTCTTTAGATAAGAAGAATTATGTGTAGCACAACTATAAAAAAAGAGGGAAGAGGTACTAACGGAATTCTTGAATTCAAGCAAGGCAGAGGAATCATCATGGTTGCACAACGGCACCAATGATGAAGCCCACGAAGGAAAAACGAAAAGAAACAAACACATGGAATGAAACACAAACCACCCCATATGTACGTAAAATAATATTTTATAGAACAAACTTTAGAGCTTTTCTTATACTCTGGTTTTCGAAGTTGTAACAAAAAAAGATGGCTATGGAATGTATAAGCAATTGATGAACGAATATTTGCTTATATAAGGAACATATGGAATGTAGCATTAACAAATTTATTGCGAAAATTCCTTTTTTTAATCATTATGTTTTTTTTTTCCTGGTACATTAATCATTATGTTTTTTAATCATTACATTTTTATCAAAAAGGTCAACAATTTACTCAATGTTTCTTTGAAAAAAAACAATTTACTCAATTTTTAGAGTTGGACTCTAGCAATTGAAAAGACGCGTAAAAATAGTCTATAGATAAACTGCTTTAAAACAAGTAAAAAGATATTCCTTCGGTTCTAAATTATGTGAGACTGTTGACTCTGTCACGTATGTTAATGTCCAACTTTAAACTTAAATATTTTTTATGGTGGATTCTAAGGTGGGGTTCAACTAAGTCCCTCACCGATGTACCAGTAATTTTGACTTTTAGATTAAAAAGACTCACACGATTTCCATACTCATTACCACACTAGATGTTATATTCCTCTCCCTTCCCCACCAAACTTCATACCTCTCTCACTGGTGTTTATGGTTACTTTTTCTGCAAATAAAAATGGTTTTTTATTCTCTAAAACATTTTTTTTCCTCTCAGTATTTGTAGGTTGAGATTTACTTAACCCAATTGAATTAAAAAAAAAAAACAATATGAAGAACTTAAGAAGTTTCATAATAGACCGAGAGATGAAATTAGAATATTGTGTGACATCGTAGGGGCCATGAATTGAAGCCTGCCTCATATATATCAATTGTTTGATTTATAATTTATTATGATGATAAAAAAATATGGATACTTCGGTAAGAAAATCAGAATACAGAAAAAAAACAATAGCCTTGGGTTATGAAACAATTCTTGAGTCTTAGTCATTTTATTTGAATCTGAACAATATATCTTTGGTTTGTGGCAGTTATAGCAGCGGTTGAATTTTGGATTAAGAGATGTGAATCTGAAGAAAAAAAATTGGGAGAGACAAGAGGCAGAGAGAAGCTAGGGAATTGGATTGTGTGAGGAAAGGATGTATGTGTTCTCATTTTCTTTTCTATTTCATCCAGACCCTTAAATATATCTTGATGGTTTACAAGAGTGGTCCACCGATGAGCCACTTAATTGATGGTTCACCGTAGACGTCACCATTTTTTTATTATCTATTAAAGAAAATTATGAAAATATAATATTTTGATAATATTCATAGAGATGAATCCAACACCATCTTATATGCTATATTTTGTCGTTATATATTAGTAGAAAAATAAGGTCAAAACATGTTAAATAAACAATACATATTTTCAAATTAGTTCATTTAAAAGGGACTGAGGGAGTAGTGTTCTAAACAAAATTGAACTAAATGGTTTTCTTTATAATTAGTGCTTTGGGCACTCTTTAAAAAATTTAAATTAAGAAATTATTTTTTAAAAAGTCAAATATTCCCTCTAGTTTTTATTATAAGAAGAAAAACTAAAAAAACATCAAAACCAATACAATATTTTTTTTGAAAATTTTCTTACATATATAACCGGAGGGAGTATTACAATTTTTTTTTCCATCGAATACCCAAATTTCCATATAAACTTATTCATGCAAGGTCCTTAAAGAGTGTCTCGACTACGCTAGTTAACATTTTCGAAAAGTAATAAAACCCCTATTCAACCTATAACATAGTTAAAATCTACCACAAATTTAAGGAGTGAATTTTCTTTTTTGCTCCGATCAACTACTTTTGATGATAATATCTTGATTTATAGATATCATTTTGAGATTGTAACCAAAAATAGATATTATTTTGAGATTAAAAAAAAATTACGTCATTTTGAAGCTAGAAACAATGTCTGTAATACGTATTGATATCATTCATGAAAATAAAACAATATTTACTGGAAATAAGTTTCTGGCAATTATATTGACATGTGGAATTATGAGGCTCATTGTTTTTGGTTTAAACGTTCATTACACGACGCAGATAACGACTACACACATGACATGGAAGACTTGATAGCTTTAAGGGGAGACTTTAGTGGTTTCTTCTACGATGATCTTTGCAAATTAGTTTCTTGAAATTTAAATTGACATGTGAAATAACGTTGCTTACTGTTTTTGGTTTATACGTTCACGAGTTACACAAAGCAAATAGCTGACTATAAATGGAAGACTTGTATAACTTTAAACGGAGACTTAGAATTATTGGTTTCTTTTGCTTTTTGAAATAAGAACACATTCTATAAAACATGTGGAAATAATGTTTTGTTTTAGTGAAAAGGTTAGTGACCAAAAATTCACCTCTTAATATGAATATGTAGGAAATTCAAAGTTTAAACTTCGACCTTGCATAATACCATACCCGTGCTAGTTGAATCATACTCACGGAAACAAGTGAAAAGAGTCTTATAAACTAAGAAATGTAAAAAAAAAAAAAAAACTAATTGTATTTTTTTTCCTAACATTCTCAAGAATACTTGGTCATAAATACTGAAAATTGTAAATATTTTTAACATAATATACATTAAGTAAACTTTCATTTTATCTAAAGAGGTTAGTAATATGTGTTGTAGAAGTAACTCAAAATTAGAGTTTAGAGTGCAAAATTGAGGTTTGCTGGAAGACCAAAATCGGCGCCCGATTTGTGGAGTTTGAGGCCCGATTTTGGCTGCCAGTTGGAGGCTTCTGATTCGTGAAAAATCGGCTCCCGAATGCAGGAATTCGGGGCCCAATTTTGCGCGATAGTATTTTTCAGAAACGTATTTTTGGGCCAGATTTGTTACAATTTTATGAGGGTTACTTTTACTATAAATATAGACATTGTATCAGTGTAAACCCTGAGATAGAGGGGGGCTGAAATAAGGGTTCAGAAAGGCAACAACAAAACTAGGGTTTGTATAGAGTTTGTCTCTTGGCAACAAACACTAGGGTTTTGGGGTTGATTCACCTTGGGAAACACTACTAGGATTGAGTCTCTTGGTTACGGGAAGAGATTGGGACTTTGGATAGAATTAGGCGGGAGACTTATGTAACACCCTATTTCTATCAAAGCGAGAAACCACACGAATAAAACATATATTCAAGAAATAGACGCTACGTCATCAACAAATAACAAAATGTTAGCATGCATATATAAATTCTCAACAGTCACAGCGGATATAAATCACACATCTCAAAAGTATACATGCCATGAGATCAATATACATCATCATATAAAATCTCTAAATCCCGACATATGGGTCAAATCTCAATAACAACAAAATCCAACAAAATATATAGACCGACGTCCTAAATCAGAGCCTAATCTAAGACTCAAGAAACGATAACGGAGATTAGCTCCCGAAATCCAAGCACTCACCAAAAGCAAACTACTCCTGCACTCCGTCTACTCATTCATACAAACAGGTAGGCAGTCAAAACCACTGGGGGTAAGCTTCACATCAATCATAATCAACGTAAACAATTTGACATAAATGAATCAAATTAAATCTCAATTAATTATCAGGAGCAATTAACTTTCATATGCATATATACACAACAATTATAATGCACGAGTATATATTCGTCATACACACCTACCAACAACAATCATCATTCACATACATCACTTAAGACTCATGCCAATATGATATGCGCCTATATACGACACATATATGCATGTGGTACCATATCCCCGACAACTAGATGCTAACCGAACATCTCGTGTAAGAGTGCACCTCCTCTTACGATTCAACTACGTAAAAGTACACCTCCTTTTACATTTCTCATATGACTCAATATGATTTATGATGCATGGACATACAAGCAAAGACCCAATAATGCAAAACTTTCAACATATACATCCATTAACAACAATGTAAAAGTACACCTTCATTTACATTGATCAACTCCAACAACAATTGCATTATCAAGTATTTACGTCCACACAATCAACAATTCACAATTCAAATGAGAGTCCTTGCCATAATATCAACAAACATCAACATCAATTGACATACATACATTAATCAACATTAACTAAGTAATATGGCTCAACAACTTCATACACTTTCTCACAATTCAAGCAAAGGAGAAAATACGACATTTTATGATAACATCATATTCAACACCTAACAATCATCCACATATCTTCATTTAATCATATAAAGTCATTCGCCAAAGATTTATAAAGTAATCGGCTTAAAGGGACCATTTCCGACAAAGTCTGTATCAAGTAGCAAAACGGCCAACATTGATATTTTTCAAAGCAAAGAGACTTGTCCAAGTTTGAAAACCTACAACTCGATCTTAAATAATCATATAAGTATGAACATAGGCCACTTACGAACTATCAAGAATTAGTTCAAAGATTAGCCTAAGTTCGTGTGAGAAAATCCCAAGTTCACATTTTCCACAATCCCACCCGAAAATCAAGTTTGGCATGATTAAGACATTATACCATCCTTACATGCTTTGTCTAAGTCTATATGAACTGTAGACCAAGTTTGTAACCCTTTTTGTTCATAAAAGTTTATTTTCCGACAAAATCCGAAAAACCGAAACGACACATTTACAAGTTTCAAACCATTTGGAAAATCTAAGTTTCAACAAAGCCAATTGTGTTCCAGTAGAAAAGTGAGTGAAAACAGCAAAAGAACACTTCAAAACGATCGCATCAGACTCGTACACGACTGCCCCCAAGCACCCGGACACGGAACAACGTTCCCGTTGTCCTGTCCTGGGCGCCTGGCACTAGGGTGCAGCGCCTAGCGCTAGCTCTATGACTGTGGGCACTTACTGCCCTGCCTCAGGCGCCGACCTTCTGGAAGTGGGCGGCCAGCGCCGTACCTCAGGCGCAGCGCCTCGATAACGCACGTTTTCGCGTGTTTCGGCCACGGGTCTTCGCCATTTTCGCCAAAAATCGAAGGGTTAAGTCCCCCATTCATAAAAAATGATCAAAGGCATGACCCGGGGCTCTAACACATCGAATACACTCGTTTTCGTGACATGTGAATAAGTTATGAAATTGTTTAAAAGCTATTTTCTCAAAACACAAGTTTTCAACAACAACCAAATTCAATTCTTCTCAACACCTCAATCCAACTACAACAAATTCAATCATAACTCATACCCAAACCAAGATATGAGATTATCAACAACAATCAACAACAACCACAACTTATAATCATGTATTCAATCACAATTCAACAACATCATGTCATAATTCCTCAATTGAGCATAATTCATCAATTATCCATATATATCATGAACATGCAAATTAATCATCAACCACTCAATTATCAACAAATTAACATACCCAAACATCTCACTAACACTAGAGCACGAATTTCAACAAGTAGGTTCATGATAATCACTTATTCAATTAGGCACTTATGCATATAATTAGAGAAGAAGCTAAAACTAATAAATTATGATTGAAATCTAACCCCCTTATCTCAATAAGCAACAATCCTAGCTCAAGCTTCAATTGAGCTCCTATGGGTTCTTCAATCTTTCTCTCTTACCCTTCTCTCTTCCTCTTGCCCCTTTCTCTTTCTACCTCTTCTCAAACTTGTAAAATTGATTGTATAACTCTATTTTCTTTAATGACTAATACTTATATAGTCTCTATACATTGGGCTTAACCCTCTTAGTGACTTAATGAGCTCACAACACTTATAAACCAACCCCCAAAGTTTCTATCCACTAACGATTAAAATAATAATAACGATCATTTAACGGTTATAAAATAAATCTCCACTACCCGCTAGTAACTTAATAAATAACGGTTCTCACTCGAAACGCTAAAAATAATCCTCACCATGAAATTACTATATTACCCTTACTCACAAAATCACCAAAATACCCTTCTAATACCGAAAACCTATTAAAATACACACGTAGGCAATTAGTCACATATAAGCATAATTAATCACACACAAAACAATTAAAATTAAATATAGAGAAAATCGGGCTGTTACAACTTATTCTTGTAACTCATTGATATCTCTTTTGTAAAGTTACTCATCATTACAGTGAAACGGGGGGCTGCTCTCTCCCCCAGACTAGGTCAATTTGCACCGAACTGGGTAAACAGATTCTTTTGTGTTCTCTCTTCTTTTTTCCCTCGATGTTTTCTACTTTTGGCTTGTGTTTATAATTGTTCCATACATTTTGTTTTGGTTGCTTGACTATCATTTGCTCCAGACATCATGTTTGTTATTGTTGTGATTTTTCATCGAATTCACAACAATTGGCGCCCACCGTGGGGCAAGGGTCAAAGGATAATCAAGTACCATGGGTTCGAAGTGGGATATTGAGAAGTTTACCAGAGATTACGATTTTGGGCTATGGAAGGTAAAGATGGAAGCGGTGTTAATACAACAAAAGTGTGAGAAAGCTTTGAAGGGTGAAGGTGCATTACCGGTCACCATGTCACGAGCGGAGAAGACCGAGATGGTGGACAAGGCCATGAGTGCCATTGTCTTGTGCCTCAGGGATAAAGTTTTGAGAGAAGTAGCGAAGGAAACGACATCGATGTGGTTAAAGTTCGAATATTTGTATATGACAAAGTCTTTGGCTCATCGGCAATTCCTAAAGCAGCAAATTTACTCATTCAAGATGGTAGAGTCAAAGGCCATCATGGATCAACTTAAGGAGTTCAACAAAATCCTTGATGATTTGAAGAACATGGAGGTGCATCTTGTGGATGCGGGTGCTCTGATGGTGGGGTATTGTTTGGAGGATGTAGAAGGTGATATGTCTCATCTTGAGAATGATGCCTAGTGGAGCAGTGGTCGTCTGGAGAGACGTTAAACACTCAACATCAGCCTGGAGAGGGGGTGGTAAGAATACTCATGATCAGTCTGGAGAGGCGGAGGTAACAATACTCATGATCTACCTGTTGAGGTGGAGTTTTAAGGTTGAAAACATAGAGGGATGTACATATTTGCTAGTTGAGAGGTTGGAAGCTCAGCTTGAGGTGGAGTTGAACATGATAGGCGTTTGGCAAGTGTACCAAATACTATCGAAGTAGTAAAATTATCGTTCCCACAAGGACTGGTTTTAATCTCAAGAATTCAATTACGTTATTAAAAAGGATGTATAAAGTTTCTTTTAAAT
>Ga0315915_1009310_pt1 | contig 11203 bp, 4 predicted proteins | sample MpolbnodulesMG_FD_207738 | JGI IMG/M metagenome (GOLD analysis project Ga0315915, IMG submission 207738) | Medicago polymorpha root nodule microbial communities from Los Angeles, California, United States - branched nodules | ecosystem: Host-associated > Plants > Roots > Nodule | place: USA... | reverse complement strand
TGCTGATAACAGAAATATCATTAGATTATTTCTTCCCGAAATATTGTTCTCAAACAACTTGCTGTTTGTAGTTCATGTGCTGAAGCCCTGTTCTGTTTGATGTTTGAACTTGAATTTTGCTTATGCGCTACATTCCAACATCATTTTCATACTAGTTATGCATAGCAAATTGTGCAACATATTTTCATAACCGTCTTTAGTGAATTAGTTTAACAATCAGGGGGAAATGTGAAAACCTATTCTGCCTGGTCAAATGTCACATACATCTGTCTAGCTTGTTCTAGGCCAATTTAGTTTTCAGTGCCTCTGCTTCTCTTTATATAACTTGCTCTAATCTATATTTTGCAGCATTCCGGTTCGTTGTGAGGTCTTCTGGAAGGAACTTGATTATGTCAAGCATTTATGGAGGAACAGGCAAGACTTAAAGGTTGAAGATGCAGGCATTGCTGCTTTGTTTGGCTTGGAATGCTATGCATGGTACTGTGCTGGTGAGATTGTTGGAAGGGGATTTACTTTCACCGGTTACTCTGTCTGAAAATAGCAACTCCAAGTGTAGATTTTTGCAGTCCTATATTGGGGCAATGTCGTTTTATACACTCGAATATGGGCATTCCGCATGGCAATATGTTATTCTGATTTTTATTTTTACTTTGAGAAAACATGGTTGAGTAACTAGTGGTTAACTTTGATAAGCCTCAATAACCCCTTGTACTTGAAGCGGGAAGGACCTTCTGTTCTGCTCTTATATCATGTTGGAAAGCTTGTGGTACTACTTGTCTACAATGGTGATCCTGCAATTCTCAAAATAAATGACACAAATTTTGGAAATAATATTATTTGTTTTTTTTTATTGCTTCGTACAAAACATTAAATAAGTTTTCTCTCGTTATACAAGTTGCTCGATAAAAAAAAACAGATTTCTGAATTTCTTACACCCTATTCAGCTGTGCCTCCTATGATATAAGCTTTGGAAGTGGTCATCATTTGAGTGCCATTACAATCACATTTTCCGTTGTAAAGACTCTCGATTATGACCAAGGTTTTAAATATACATAAATTATCCTCAAATTCATTAATTATAATTTTGTTGCTAAAAATATGTCTTCTTTGTTAGTCTCGGAATACTACTAATAGAGAGATGAGTGATTTATGATTTTTATTTTTGTGTGTAGCCTATTTTCAATATACCTAACAATCATTAATTATTATGATTCGCCTGTTAAAAATATGTCTTTGTTAACTCTCTTTGTTAATACCTAAATTTAGGTCTAGGTTAAATAGCAATGGTTATTTCGAGAATCAAATCAAATGGATAAAAGTGAAAAGATAGACACCGTGTCTGTCTTAACATTATTTATTTCGAGTGTTATTTAACAGAAGAGAATTTAAGTTCTATGTGGACACCAGTTCCATTCTTATTCTTATAATGAAATAACTAGCCTAATTCCAAAAAAATAATTTAGTTATTTATTATGGGCGTGTTTGTAATTTCCACCCCTGACTTTTATCAGTCTTTTTAGCCCCAAAATATTAAATGGAAAATTCAAAACTAACGTTTTATATGGTATAGTTATGTGCTTTAATTTATTTATGTGTTTTCTCCGATTATAATGTTTTTAAAGATGTAATTTTTTTTAAGAAATCATCAGGCTTCTTCATGAGATTGTCAAGACAACGCCAATTGGGACCGGAAAGAAACCGTGTACGAACATTGTGTTGAAAGATAAAATGTATTATTTTTTAATTTGTCAGCATCAGATGATAGGATTTTGTATAAGTTTGATAATGACCTGAAAGATGTCTTTCCTTATGCAGTGGGAATATAGTTGATGTAACACTATGAGAAAAATACTCTGTAGCTTTATCATTTACCATCTATTTACCTTGAGTTCTTTACTTCCATTTTGTAGTCAATGACAACCCAAATATATGTAACAATTGGTTAGGTTCGAGGCTGCTCATCAACCTACATTATCCAGTTGTTGAGAAGTTTAAGACTTAGTAAGTTTGCATTATGATTTCACAATATAGTGTTAGAGTAACTTATTTTTTAACAATCTGATTTAATTGTTTTTTGACCATGTTTCTTGAATTGTTGTCGTGACCTTGATACTTCCTAAGCTCAGAGTTAAAGCATCGGTCAAAACTTAAGTCAGAGTTCGGCTTCTTATCAACGTACTTCGTACAACGATTTTTCCAATCTGTCTCAGGTTAGGCCAATTGCTGAATTTATAAACTTAGTCGAGGTCTGCTTTTTTATGCACAAACATGCTTTGAGTTTTTTTACGCACAAATTAAAAATACATATTGCATTATTCTTTATTTCATGTGCATAATTTGTGTTAGGATACATATTGTATCACTATTTGAAAAACAACTAAATTCAATCATAACCAGTTTTGATGGTATTATGAGAGTTGCACCAAATGTTCGAAGACATCAATTTCAAATGGTGCTAGCTGTAGATGCACATGCGGGAGTGATGCTTAATTTCCATTTGTTTCAACAATGTTAATTGGTCAACGAGGTTCATATAATGCACATGCATGCATTTATCTAGACTTTATAGGAAGATAATAGGAAGATAAATTAGAAGTCATGATACATTTTCTTTAGCTTAAAATCAGCTATGCTACCTTTATTTTATAAATATATGTAACTATATTCGCATACATCTTTATCCATGTTAATATGCATTAGACTAATATTGTTGTTATTTCCCTGTTTAGCATTTCCCAAACGAGGTGTCAGGAACAATTCTGAAAGGAAAGCGCAAAACAATCACTCTCATTAATGACCAGACACAGAGAAAGTATAAGTGTCGCCTCATTATCGCCGAAAGAGCAAGCTATGAAAAATACTTGGGTGGGCAGTGGTTCAATTTCTGCAGAGAACATGTGATGGAAGAAGGTGGTAAGCTCATCTTTGATCTCGAAAAGTCACCGAAGAACTTGCACGTTTGAGTTGTTCCAAAGTAGATCTTTGTTGCTGAACTATTTGAACTTATACTATTTTGACGTATCGCTTTGGACTGTAATCGTAAACTATCTTGACTTTGGGATGTCATTTGTTCTTTTTATTTTGTCTGATGTAAATATTGACAAAAATCTCATAAACTGATTATATGCTCTCTTAATCAGCCCATACATATTTTATGATGAATCACAATGTTCCGTCGTTTTAACATCTCTTCTTTCGAAGATTTTTTTTATAGAATACGTTATTGAACCCGTGCTTTCGCACGGGTTTGTAACTAGTTTTCAAAGAAAAGAATATTTGAGATTCTTCATGAAATATCTTCCAACAAAAAATGTGAAGAATTAATGATCAACGATGATTATTACCTGTGAGTACTTCCAGTGGCGGAGCCAGAAATTATACAGAGCATGGGTGAAAAATTTATCGCAAATTCACATGTGACATTATATATATATATATATATATATATATAAATAAATAATAATAAATCAAAATAAAAGAGGATCGTCATTTTTTCTACAAAAGTACAGTTTGAAATAAAAGAGATGAAATATAACCTATCAATAGTGTGCTAAATAAAATTAGGAGGTAAATGCCCCTTTCAAGACTTCTTTTCGGTGAATGTTTGAATAATATCAACATCATCAAATGACTTGAATATCTTCCGCTCGGTGTAACATCATCAAGTGACTAAATAAATTATCCCAACATTTTTTATCACCAATTTTTACATAATCACAATTTTTCAATTAATCAATTCATGAACACCAATTCATCAACCATTAGAGTGAATGAGAAGAGATTAACAGCCATAGCTATTGAAGAAGAAAAGATACAGATAAGAGAGGCTGAGAGCTATTGATATTGTTTGGATAAATTGGATTAAAATTGCTTTTGGTGTCTAATTACCAAAATGGGTATTCTTTTTTTTTTTTACAACTAAAATGGGTTTTCAAATAAGGAACATAAAGAAAAAAACAAGTTCTAGAAACTCCGACCTAACCCATTTCATACCAATTGAATTTGCTTCCCCGTCTCTCAATACCCTTCTACCATTTCTCCTCCTCCCATATCTCCGAAATTCTTTTCCCATTTCTCCATCACTCAAAGCTTGTGTGATGGCCTCAATCTTACCCAGGGAAAGAGAGATTTGTATGGCTGTGGGCTTCAGAGAGAAAGGCAACATGCAACTGGTTGAATCTGGAGAAGCCATTGTTTGTGAAGAGTTTACCCAATAATTTTTTTTGTAAGTGTGTTAATGGACTTTTGGATTGGGCTTAATGTACAAAAATTATCGATCGAGCCCGGGCAACCGCCCTAGGTTGCCGGGCGGTGAAACTGCCCCTGAGTACTTCGACGTACAATTTAAACCTTTGATAGGAAAAGAACAAAAATGGAAGCTAATAAATGAATGATAATGATTTGCGTTTAAAATTTTAATTTGTGGCTTTCTGCTTTTCGCCCAACACATTTCGCTCCCACCCAGCTGAACTGACCAAAATACCACTGCGTTAGTTAAATCACGCAGCGTGAGTTAAGTAGTGCAGCGTGACTTAACCCACGCATGAATATTTTGACAAAACACAAAATACATGACAACCCAATTCTCCCTCAAATTGCAAATCGATTCCTATGAATGTTATTGATTGATAGATGATTAGGCAACAATGATAATCCAAGGAAAAAGTTGGTTGGCAACAATCGATTCAAAGCTTGAAGGAAAATATGATTTGGCAGCAACGATAATCCAAGGGAAAACCAATTCAAAGCTGAATGAAGTGGCAGCAATTGCATGAATATTACTAAAGTGTATCGATTTGCAGCAATTGCAATATGATTTCTTCCGTCTATCGATTTGTAATTTGGAGGAGAATTGGTTTTCCTGGGTTTTATCATGTTTTGTCAAAATACTCCTGCGTGAGTTAACTCAAGCAGAGACATTTTCGGCAAGGCTGTAGGGCGCGAGTGTTTTGTGCAGGAGGGAGAGCAGAAATCTTTGTTTTTGTTTTATAGCTTGCGTCAAATGATTCAATCCAACTTGTATATGTTTAGGACTCTTTCTAGTCTCACCCCCATATAATTCTAGTTACACCTAAATTTATTTAAAATTTTACAATAATACCAAAATTGCCCTCTTCATGTAAATTTGTAAAAACCCTTCTTTCATTATTATTTTGAACCCTCATCCCCTTTCATCCACAAATCATTATAGATGTGCTACCAATATCAAAGATTGAATCAACATCTTTTTCATTGATATGTACTCTATTCATAAAAGTTAGTGAATTTCATGAATTTCATTTTCTAAGAGTTTCTATTTGTTTATTGTTTGTTTTGGTATGAGATATGCCTCTGTTAACAGTAATTTGATTTTACGTAGTGAGAGGTCAATGTAAATTCAGTTTATGTATGTATATAAGAGGTTAATGTAAACTCAGTTTACGTATTTATATGAGAGGTTAGTGTAAATTCAATTTACGTGTGTATATAAGAGGTTTACGTAAAATGAGTTTACATATGTATATGAGAGGTTAGTGTAAATTCAGTTTACGTATGTATATAAGAGGTTAGTGTAAACTCAGTTTACGTGTATATATATATACTCAATTTACGTAGTTAATGTAAATTCAATTTATGTATATAAGAGGTTTACTTAAAATGAGTTTACATATGTATACGAGAGATTAGTGTAAATTCAGTTTACGTATGTATATAAGAGGTTAGTGTAAACTCAGTTTTCGTATGTATATGAGAGGTTAGTGTAAACTCGGTTTACGTAGTTAATGTAAATTCAGTTTACCTATATATATAAGAGGTTAGTGTAAACTCAGTTTACGTATGTAGTTAAAGGGTATATTAGTCATTCTCGAGTGTAATCTAGGTTTTTTGGGATGTGACTAGTATATGCATCAATATTTACAGCAATAAATGAGCATTGCAGTAAATAAAGAAAGAGTACGTACATTATCACACCTTAATTTTTAGGAAACATTTATGGCATGTGCATCAATATTTAAAAATCACCAGAAATTTTAAATATGATTGAGAATCAGGAGATGTCCCTCAAGTAAAAGTTCATCAATGGTTCAAACAATAACTTGATTGGTGTCGAATTGACAAAAACAATTACAAATGATTAAAATTAAGTGTAGGTCTGCACTTTTTTTTAACCAACACTCATCAAATCATCATCTCAGCCGTGAATACGAGGATTATAGACTTATACTACTAAAAGACAACACTAATGTTTGATTTTGAATGATTTTCAATTATCGGTTCACCATTGATCTAAATGGTCAACAGTAAATTTGCCGGATTCACTCGCCATTTAAAATGACATAGATAATTAAAGAGTTGGAGAAAAGCTAACTTGTACCATTGAGACATAAGTTAAGAGATTAAGTTTTTTCTTGAAAATTGTACATTCAATTATTTTATTTTTTTACAAATATGCATTCAATATCTTAAAAGTTTCAAATGTTATTTTTAACATAAAACTCAATTTTTTAATTCCATTTTAAGTTTCTTAACTTGTGTCATAAGGGCTCAAGTCAACATGACCCAATAAGTAAAGATGAGTGAAAAATAAACCACACAAAGTAACGAAAACAATAATGGTCAATGGAACTATTAATTTGGGAGCACCTACGTATTTCTAGCTGTGTTGCAAACTCATGGAGCTTTGTTGTTGCCAATTTTTGCATCAACATAGAGTATGAAAGGGTTTGTGTTGTTTGTCTATCCTGAAGAGTGTAAATTGGAACACATGACAGAAAAATAAATGTTTCCCATTCTGGTTGTGGTGAAGGCCCCCCCTTCCCCCGTCTATGAGAAGGCGCACACTATAATATCGTGTTGGTATGCATGCATCCATTTTAGATTTCGAAAATATTTCATGTACTATCACATCCACCCCCACCCTATGAACACCCCTTAATTTATTTGATTTTTTTATTTATTTTGGGATTAGTTGCCTACAAAGGCCATGTTAGTGGTTGTTAAATATGTGTATGCAAATTAAAGGTTGTCCATGTATAATAATTTTGTGGGTCATACTAACTTGTGTTATTAAGACATAAATTAAGGAGCTTCAAATAGAATTAAAAAATGAGTTTTGTATTAAAAAATAACTTTTAAAACTTTTAAGATATTCGATGCATAATTTTCAAGAAAAAATTTATACATCTAGTTTCTTAACTTATTTCTCAAAGATACAGATTAGTTTTTTCCCTAATTAATATACAACATTTTTTTTAGAGGCTAAAAGAAATATATTAACAAAGCTCACTTTAAACATAAGCAAGGAGTGCCTAAAAGGGATTAAAAAGTGTCAACAAAACAGAGAAAATTTATGGCAAATTAATTAACCATTTCAAAGAATATTGTAGTTGTAATTTAATATTAAGATTTTTTTTTATCAAATACTAGAGTATGTTGACCATTATTTTGTTTTGTATTGGAATAAACTTTTAAACTAACCCGATATCATAATATTAAGCTTTTGTTTTGATTCTACAAGATACAAGATATTCTACAAGGCAGATTTTAGTGCACAATTAAAGTTAAATATGTTACCTATTTTCTAAATATAGTGACATAAGCTTAATGGAAATCCACGTGATAAGTGCCATATGTCTCTTTACAAGAAAATCAATTCAAAAGAAAAATGTAAATAAAATTTTACATTTAAACATAACGGTATTAGAAGAAGTTTATGGTTTACTATTAATGGTTAGACAATAGTTTTCTTTTTTACAGAGACCAATAGTACTGGATACTCGAATTGGGAAATATAGACAGTGAGAAGAGACCAAAATCAGAAATTGAAAGGAGAAAAAAATGCTGCCGTTATTACAGTCTTTTAGATTTCCTAACTTTATCCAAAATACGATACTGTAAATTCTCTACTCTGTTTATTACGGGGGGGGTGCATAAGACTTCATGTAAAAACTTCTTTTTTAAACTTTATATTCATAGTAGTCTTTTATTTATCTGGTCTGCATGTTATCATATGGGTATATAACTACATAATTTATGTCAAAAGGATGCCTAAACAAAGTATCACTATACTGAACAACCTAAACGAAAAAAGTACATAACTTTTAGTTACATTGGTTGATTCTCAATTAGGATATATATCTCCATTAAGTATAAATAGTCATGTTAAAATCTTATATTTTTCATTTTAAACTTGAGCCAAATACCAGGTTTGGTCCTTTTAGTTTGACGGAATTCCCAAGTTAGTCCTTTAAGTTTCAAAAGTTTCAAATAGATCCTTTTAGTTTGACAGAATTCTCAAGTTAATCTTTAAGTTTCAAATAAGTCATTTTAGTTGATAAACTATTTCACCGTTACCCCTGCTGTCAATTAATAATTAATTGATGCTGATGTAGCTGTCAAATTGTTGACTTGGATCAAAACGCTGTCTTATAAAAGCTCCGGGTGTCAAAACGTTACATTTAATGGTCACAAATGACCATTCTAACACAATAAGTGTTGTTCAATAGATGTCTTTCTAGCGCTATAAATGATCATTTGTGATCATTAAACGTAGCGTTTTGACATTCTGGAGTTTTTAAAAGGCAGCATTTTGATCCAAGTCAACAACTTAACGACTACATCAGCATCAGTTAAACGAAAACTGACAGCAGGGGTAACGGTGAAATAATTTATCAACTAAAATGATCTATTTAAAACTTTTGAAACTTAACTTAGAAATTCTGTCAAACTAAAATGACCTAATTGAAACTTTCAAAACTTAAAAGGTTAACTCTCAAACTAAAAGGATCAAAAATGGTATTTCACCTGATCTTAAATACAAGTGGCGATGCAATCATACAGTTAATTATAGTGGAACATTTGTCATTTTAAAAAAATAACCTAGCAAAGAATATCGGGTGGTCGTTTAGGTACAATTCAAATTATAGTTGAAAGGACATTTGATATCTTAAAACACTAATTAATTTTAACCCACGATTAATCTTTTATCAACACTTACAACTGTGTGTAAGTTACACTGCTAGGCTCTTTCGAACAATATTGGATGGATTGAAATTCAGGAAATGCAAACACCAAACACACACACAAAAAAATCCGACAATTTCCTACCAAAACGTATTTCCGACCTTCGTAACCATGTTTGTCAAGTATAAGATATTTTAATGGCTTAAATATTTCTTTGGTCTCAAAACTTCTTTTAAAAATTCAATTTGATCCTTAATTTTAAAATCCGTCAATTTGGTCCCCTAACTTATTTTAAATGTTTAGTTTGGTTTCTTACCTTTAAAATTGATCAATGTGATCCTTTTACATATGTAAATTAATGCAACTTGACCATTAATATTTGGATATGACGGTAAATCTTCGAGCAAGCAACTATTCTAATCTTAGAATGTGTGAAACATTGTCAATATAGTTCCCAAATTATCGAAATTACAAATATGTCCATATGTCTCTTGTTAATAATTTTATGGATTAAATTGACCAGTAAAAAATACATTGAGGATTAAATTGACTACATAAAAACATATTTAACGATCAAAGTTAATAACAAAAAAGCGCTTGTGAATGTGTTTGCAGTTTTGATGCATTTAGGGACCAATGTGGCATAAAGGTGCACTTCTAGGGATCAAAATGGTGGTTTGTCTTTATGTTTTTATAAGTTATTGGACTAGATGCGTTAACTTTCATAAGTTGAGGGACTAAGTTGACCGATTTTAAAGTCGGGGACAAATTGCTTAACTTAATTAAGTTGATGGATCATGTTGTGAATTCGGACTCAAAATCACATCAATACAAACTATGATGTGTGGAGCAAAGGAAAGTGGTAACCAATATCAAAGAGAACTCAAGCAATAACAATAATAACAACACCTAGATCTAATCTAGTAATCAAAGTGAAAAACTCAAAACCACAAGCAAAAGATAAAGAGAGAAGAGAAATAAACACACCAAAGATTGTTGACCCAGTTCGGTCAAACTTGACCTAATATGGGGGAGAGATTGATCTCTCCAATCCACTATCAAAGAGTTCTTACAAAGAGATACAAATGGGTTACAAGAAGTTAGCTTCAACAAGCTCACAATAAGCAACCCTAATTTCTATTCATTTTCCAAATCTCGCCAATGAATAACACACTCAATGATTTTCACTCACCCAAGGCGTTTACAATGTTTCCCAACCGAAGAGAACTCTAATCAAAGACCCTCAACCTTAAAGTTACCTCCTTTGATTTCCCAAGTTTCTCTCTCTTCAAGCTCTCCTTCAAAATCTGCACAGAAACACTTATATAGCAGTCTTCAGCTGTCAAAATCGTGTTACATTTTGCCAAATTGTGACACGTTTGGTGCGTACACCCAAGGTACGACCAACCTTATCTTGAAAACGTGCCCAGCAAGCCAAAAATCATGTCCCGTTTTCCCAAAATCGTGTCACGATTGGACACCCTGCAAAACATGCTCTCGACATTGCGAAATCGTGACACGCTTCACAAATCGTGTCACGATTCCAAGTTTTCCCAACTTTACAATTTGAAGGCATAAACAACAGATCAAATTAATCAATTTTATAGTTAAAGGACTAAATTGAACTTTTAAAATAAGTTAATGAACCAAAAAGATATTTAAGCATATTTTAATATGTCCCTCTTAAAATAATAGTTTGCCCTTATAAATTCCTACCATCAAAGGGGTTTCTTTTATGAATTTTGTGAAAAATTAAATTTGTAATCATATGAAATATGAGCTTTGAATGATTTTTTAGATAAATGGAGAGATTTTTTTATAGCATTGGAAATTAAAAAATCCTACACCTTTGTGAAATATAAAAAATGCAGAGAAATTTTTTCTCCTTTCTAAACTCTAGCAGTCACTACTCTTTTTCTTGATCTACCATTGATCACTTGTCATTGGTAGTGTGTATCTTGTGGATCTCAGTTCCATTCTTAAATCTTTTAAGATTACTTGTAATCCTCCTCCGGCCTAGTTGGTAAAAGAGGTCCATTGCAATCTCCATTTCTGGTCTTCATTCAAATGTAACACTAATATGTCTTCTCCTACTAGATGTTCTCATGATCGAGTTTGTAAGGGTATTTTCAGAGATAATAATGTTGCTACTCTTCATTGTTAAGCTTGCAATCTTGGTTAATGAAATTGCTTTTATCAAATAAAGCTTATTGGAGCCATCGATGTTGCTGAATTAATCCTTAAAAAATGATGGCATTGC
>Ga0315915_1009308_pt1 | contig 11205 bp, 4 predicted proteins | sample MpolbnodulesMG_FD_207738 | JGI IMG/M metagenome (GOLD analysis project Ga0315915, IMG submission 207738) | Medicago polymorpha root nodule microbial communities from Los Angeles, California, United States - branched nodules | ecosystem: Host-associated > Plants > Roots > Nodule | place: USA... | reverse complement strand
CATTGCTTTTTTTTATTACGATTCAAACAAAATCAGAACATTTGTGAACATTGTCAGTGAATTTAGATTAGGATCAGATCATTGCTTAATCAAATTCCAAAAATCTGAATCGAGATTGAAGATTGTGAAAAACTTTGTGAGTTGTCGTGATAGTGTAGAAACCAAAGTGTTGATGTAGGAGAAATTGATATGATTTTTTTTTTTTATAGCTTTTTTGGAATTTTTTAACTTTGGGATGAAGATGAAGAAGAGGTGGAAAGAAGAAGCAAAAGAAAGGGTGTCATAGTCATTTCACATTTGTCTGTGACTTGCATTTTCGCCGGTCCATCCTCCTTTTATGTGAGTTGTCCACTCATCCCTTCCACGTCAACTAAATCGAGACATGTCAGCAATTAAATGAGTTCAAGGACCAAAACTCAAATGATTAATATTTGCAGGTCAAAATTGGAAGGATTAACAAATTCAGGGACTAAAATTAAAGTGACCCCTATTTACAGGGACTAATCATATAAATAAGCCTAAAATTCATGCCGAACCTATAATTTATAGGGACTAAAAATGTACTTAACCCTTAAATTTAATTAATAGTTTTAATTTTTTTTGTATTGTGCTGGTTAAAACAAGCTTATTTGTCTAGAAGTCCTACCTTAGCTGACAAATGTCAAAATTGCAAGGTCAGACGTCATGACCCGGGTTCGATCCCGGGACCTAACAGTTGTGTGTGAGTTTATTTCCAGTGGATTACCACTTCATCTAAGACAAAAAAAAAAAAAGCTTATTTAAGAGGCGTCTTTAGTGGGTCATGACACAAGTAAAGTAGTTAAATAAAGAATTGAAAAAGAGACTTTATATTAAAAAGATAAACTTTTAAACTTTCAAGATATTTAATGTACACTTCCAAAAATTCTTTTTCAATATTTGATTTGTTGTGTCCAAAGACACAAGTTAACATTTTTTTTTTTTTAAAAGACGTGTTTCAATATTGCTTTTGAGTAAGGAAGATTTGCTTCTCCCTTCTAGAAATTCGGTTTTTCGTATATTGCTAAAGAAAATGGTACGTTTAGTAAAAAAAAAAATGGCACGTTTTCTGCATGGCTCGAGAGAGTCAAATTACTCTAATTGTAAGTACTCATGCGGTGGTAGTAGTGGAATATATTCTCTCTTGCTCTCTGTGACATATTTACTTTGAAAGGAAGAAATAGTGTTTTGAAGACGGGGAATTTTGTATCTCAGAAACCTCGAGAAGGTTTTGGCAATGTATCTCTCAAACTACAATATAATACTAGACCCGACTGCAAACCAGTTAATTATGTCAAATAGAAAGCCTACAGGAAGTATATGGTATCCTCAGCCTAGATGGAACATCGATGTTGCAGATCCAGTAAATTATGAATGAGTTTATACTGAATTGAGTTTATTCTATTTTAGGAGATGAAGGACTTATTATGGCTGTTGCTACTTGGAACATCGATGATAACATCCCAAATGCTGATATTGCAGAAGCTTTAGGAATGAGGCATGGCTTAAGATTTGCAAATGATATGCTATTTTAAAATCAATAAGAAGAACGTTAACCCGTATGAAGAGCTCTACCCCTAATGCTTTAGAATGATTATAGAAGATTGCAAACTTTCCAGTGCAAACTTTCCAGTTTGTCTTTTATCAAATTTCATTGTAATCATATTAGAAGAGAAGCTAATACAAATGCTCCTCTTTAGCTAGGATTATTGTTAACAATTCTTAGTTTGGCTAGAAAATATTTGACCAACCGATTGCATTTTTTCTATGGCATTTGAATGGTATATTTATCAGTCAAAAAGGAAAATCTAATACATTCAGGAAAACAGAAAATAACTACTTCGTCCAATCACTATTATAAGAGAAAGTTCATTTTTTAAGTTCATTTAATAAATAATGTATCCAATTTCTAATATAAGCTAAATACATTATTGACTTAATTGCAGTTTTGGTCCCCCTATTTTCATCTTTTTGAGGAATTGGTCACCCTATTTTAATATTCGACAGATTTGGTCCCTCCGTCATATTTTTTCACTAAAAAAAGGTGATGTGATAGATTTTAAATGTTATATGATCTGAAGATGACAGAACATCAACATCAACGAAACCGTAAGAAAATTCCTTTGAAAATTCCATTTAGAACATGCTATATCACCATATAAAATTTTAGATAGAGGGACTAAAACTATCGAATTTTAAAATAGGGGACCAATTTTGCTAAATGATTAAAATAGGAGGACCAAAACTGCAATTAAACCTACATTATTTATTGAATGAATTTAAAAATAGAGACAGGAGTAGTACGAGATTAAACAAAATCGAAGGGCATAACTTCCCAAGAGAGCCATTGCTCATTCAAAATCTTTCTAAATTGTAAGAAGCACCCCTTAGCTCTCATATATTTGAATTGACGATAGAATTAAGAAGGATTTTTTTATTTTTTATCTTTCTCAATATATAACTCTAATAAAATGCCATAGTTCAAACCAGTTATCTCTGTCAAGTGGCTAACAGTGCAAGTGGAAGTAATGCTACCAAAATACTCTTTTGAACATTATTTTTTTACGCTTTTTAACATACCCGCTACTTTTTTAAAAGCAGGTATAGGATTAGGAAGTAGCAATATGAAAAAGAACTCATAAGGGTGGTAACTGATTAAACATGAGTAAATTGCATCGACTGCCGATCAAATAAAAAATACACAAAAGAAACATGTTTCTTGCAACCAAGTCACTGAAGCCCCCGATTGAACAAGCATAATATGTACTTTGACAAACAAAAATGCAAAATCAAGTCTTGCATATATAGCCTATAACCATAAATTTGATCCAAGTACAACCTTTCACTTTCTTGTGTATGAAAAACTAACAACCCTCAAAGATACGAAATTGATTTATTACATTGAAAATCACTTTTAACTGAACAAAAGAGTAAGCTGAAGAGCAAAAAGTAATTCCACTTGACTATTTCATGCTTCTACCACAGTCCCATGAAAATATTAACTGAACAATAGGGATCTATCTAGTGCTGAAAATTGACCTGAAACAAAATTTGAGAAAATGCTCCTGGTCCCATATAGCTCAATCAGCGTACCTGGGAAGGTGAGCAGAGCAGTCCAGAAGCATCAGCACCTACCACTGAAATATCACAAACAGTACAAAGCTGCCCCTCCTGGCTTGGCACAAAACGTGAAGTACAATAGGGGCAAGCAACATCCTTCTGCCCTCGATAGATTGGCACATAGGTTGCACCGCAAATAACAAATGGATTTCGGAAATCATAGTTCAACTGTGTGGCATCAGTCATATTTCTTTCCGCGGCTGCCAGCACTTGCCTTGCTGTCTTCGCTTGGTTTTCAATGGTGGGATTTGTCTCAAGTAGCCTCCTAGCGAAGTTAGCAGCGGTGGCAAGGTTCTTTGCCTTGAAGCAGGTTACCATTGCATTCTGCAATGCTAACCTCAAGTGAGGTGCCTGAAGGTTGCAGTGAGTGAAATAAGCAGCAAGCTCCTGCTGTCTTACTGGATTGTCCTTAGTTTCTCTCCTCTTCAGCTCGATCTGCAAACCCAAAACATACTCTTTGACTATGATAATTAGTTCCTTCACATCATCCACTTCCCTCCTTGACTCCACCACAATCAAAGGAATTGTATGAAGAATATTAACAAATGTCTTAAGAGCCTCGGTGAATTTCCCGGCAGTAAAGAACTTATAACCAGCTCTAAGTTTTTCATCCAGCTGAGACAACTTGAAAGGAAGTGCTGGGGGGCCTCTCACACTTGTGCTAGATGACTCAGTCCAACCTCTTTCAACTGCAAGTGATATGATTGGAGCAGATGAAAATGCACGCAGATAGGAATGACTGCCAGTATGAAGATCAAGAAACATGGATTTCAAGGGGGCAAAATTTCTTATCCCGAGTTGTCGGTTCAGCAACCTCATTGCAGTATCGAAATTTCCAGCAGCTGCATGCTCTGCCGCAAGTGACGATTTCTGCGTCCATATATGGCTTACTGGCATGCCAGTAGTTGGGGGGATAAAACCTGAAGACTGTGTGCCAACAGAAGCTTTTGGGGTGTCAGCTTCAGGGCCCAACTCTAAATCCTCCATCTCCCATCCACCTTCTTCATCATTTTCTTCAGCTACTTCTCCATCTTCCAAAATTGTAGTAACATCTCCATTTGCATCTACATCAACTATGTCAAGCTCCTCACCCCAGTCGCCATCAGGAGCCTCGTCCTCTTCTTCATCAGCAATTCCCCGGCCTGTATTGTCAAATCCGCCATCAAACATGCCTCGCATAACCCTAAGAAGGGGCCAATCACTTCCACACATGACAGGTGAAGGAGGCATCAAGAGAGACGGTACTTTCCCCTCAGGCAAAGATGGGACATTATCTCCTAGTTCAGCTGCAAGCCGTTTTGCAACATCATCCAACCCATGCACTGACGCAGCGACATAAGCAAGAGGCAAATGACCCACATTCTCCAAAACCTTGACACGTTCTTGAACATCACCCATATACAAGGCATTGTGAAACTGGCCCATCACGTCATTCTTCACTTCAGCAATTTTCAACATCTTCGAAAGCTTCTCCAAGTTGCCAGTTACAAGATAAAGAAAAGACAACCTCTCAAAATTTTTTGTCCTCTGATATGCATACTCTACTATGCCAGCATTACCTTGGCGAAGAGCCTCGACTCCTAAGCGATACCAGTAATCTTTCTCATCAATTGCAGTAGCTGATGCAACTGCAATCTGAATGTTCCCACTTTCTATAGCCAAATTGAACCGAATTTTTTCATCTTTCACAAAATGCAGGGCAACCTCGGGAAAGCCCTTCTGTTGAAGATAAGCAATCATAGCTTGCCCACAGAGCTGTGAGTTCCTTATCATGTTCATAACATGGTCATATTTTTTCTTGAAGAGGGAAAGCTTAAAAATATATTCAGTTGCATCAATAGTTATTACTCGGCTCTTTCCATCCCGATCCAAGCAAAAGATTCTGTTTGCTGAAACCTTTGTGATATAAATTGGAACATCAAGGGTTTTTATAATCCCATTATCTCCATTGGGAAGACAATACTTTATGTGATTTAGTGTTGTATAAATGAAAACACCATTGTCATCCCAAGCTCCACTTTTTACACGGATTGTCTCGTGGAGAGTACATTGGTGCACAAGCTTCTTGCTGGCTATTATAATGGCATGTTTGCTGAGCAGAGCAACATGTTCCGTATCATTAGACCAGACAACATATTTGATAAAGGGGGTCTGGAGATCACCAAGAACAATCCTTTGCTGAAGATCAAACACAACAACCCTATCCTCTGACCTACAAAGTAAGTTGCCTGTTCCTGCATAGAATATAGCATCAGTGGCAATTGGAAGGGCGCTCTTTTTAACAATCTCATTCTTTAAATTTTTTATAAGGACTTGATTGCTGCTCTTCTCAAGCACAGCAAACCGATTACGAGCAACAAAGACAGCTGATCCCCCGTGACCTTTTTTTGCATCTTGCACGTCTCCCCTACCATAACCGTCCTTCGATATGCAATACAACTCATAAGATCCACCATCTACATCTGAACACAAAAGAAATGCATTTTCAGCTGGGCTATAGGAAAGAGTCTTTGGACTTTGATTCAAGCTTAAAGAACCCGGTCGTCGAAATGGAAGTACTTGCACGTCTCTTTGTGTTGAGAATTCATAGAAACACAAGAACCGGTCTTTTGTGTAGAATAAAGAATCCCCACTAACCACAAATGCGGGCCTTTCCCTCTCCAACTTAAAAACAATCATGCCACTGTCATGACCAGCCGCTAACAGATTCATTTCAGGATGTGCAGAGAGAATCCAAAACCTATCATGCTCTCGGCGGAATGTTTGAATTCCAGTCCGCTTTGTTGCATCCCATATGCGAATACTTTTGTCTTCAGAGTTAGACACAATGATATCCTGTTTGGCATGGAACATCACACATGAAACATTATTCATATGCCCTCTCAAAGTGTCCACTTCCCATGCCTTTGTATCTGAAAATGAATAGATATTTCATTAGCAGCAGAAACTAATCACACCTCAAATACTACAAAACCAAGTTAATGTTTTCACTATAAACCACAACACAACATTTACTGCATACAAATTACAATAGAAGAACTGATTTGACACATAATTTACTTTAACCCGGCAAATATATGTATTATAAGTTCCTCCACACACTCAAACACATGTTAACATAATATAACAACCAGAATTGCATCCATACTAATTGAAAATGCAATAAACATAGCATTTAAATCAAAAAATGTAAAGTTGGATATGTGTCAATCAAGCCTTGTCCTATTAATTGATAACTTGGGGATGTTTTTTTTCCTAAACGCACTTAAGAATGTTTTGATATTTACCATTCATCCTCCAAATCTAAACTTGCATTTTAACTATATGCCACAACATTTAATGTATACAAATTACAACATTTGACACAATTTACTTTAAACACCGACAAATATATGTAAAACAAGTTCGTCCACATGTTTGTTAACATAATATAATAACCAGAATCACATCCATATCATTAGAAACAAGAAATGTAAAGACAGATATATATCAATCATGTCATATCCCAATTAATCAACAACAAAAGAATGTTTCGATATTTACCATTCATCCTCCAAATCTTAACTTGCCTATCATCGGCAGCAGAGACAATAAGCGGCAATGTTGGATGAAACGAAGCCCAGTTAACCCCACGATCATGACCTTCCAAAACATACTTAACAACAGCATCAACACCACCAAAAAGATCAGTATTCATCTGACCCAACCTCAATATATCATCCGCGGGAGAAGCACTCTTCCTTTTCAACGATCCAATATCCCAAACACGAACAGTCTGATCCAACGACGCAGACACAACAAGATCATCCTTAGGATGAAAAAGCGCACACATCACATAATGATTGTGTCCAGTCAAAACAGAAATGCAAGTACGTGACTGCCAGTTCCAGATTCGAATCGTTTGATCATCACTCGCACTCACAATCCACGGACTCTCATGATGAAATTGAACGGTTCGGATATAATCTAAATGACCTAACAAAGTAAACAAACACCTATGCAGCTTATAGTTCCAAACCTTAATCTTGTAATCATCACCTGAAAATTTCAATTAATAGAAATTAATAACGATCTAATGTGATTTAACATATATGAGATTAGATCTATGAATTTATTTACCTCCAGAGACAAAGAGAGGTTGAGAATTGTGAAAATGAACACCGCGAACGGGACCGTCGTGTTCGTCGAATTTGTCAATTAGGGTTCCCATACGGTAATCCCAAAGCTGAATGACGCCACTGTGGAGACTAGCGAGGATCCATGGACGTTTGGGATGGAAACTGAGACCCTTCACTCTGTTACTCTTGGTTTCGAATTTCGTCAGCATCTTCGAGGTTAATGGTGATGTGTGTGATTTGGGATTAGGTTATGGAGAATGAAGATCGAGAGAGAAGAGAGAAAGAAAGAAAGAGAAGGAGATTGAGATCTGAGTAGTGATGAGAATGAGATCCTTCTGAGAACCCTCTTCCCAAGCATATACGATTTACTATAGTGTTATTTTTTGTTTTTTTGACAAAGTTTTCTTATTTTAGTCGTTTATCCAATTATATGTTGCCATGTTAGTCCTATTCTTTTCTTCCATATACAAAAATTTGTGTTGAACAAACCAAGAACAATACAACACAAATTTTTATAATATTGAATAATTTTTTTGTCTAATACAAATTTTTGGATAAAATTATATTTTTATTTTAGATAACTTGTATGTGAGACAAAAGTTGTGTTGTGGTATAATGAGAGATGAAATTTATCTTTTTGTCATGTACTTGCCTTAAGTTTACCCTATCCCATAAACAGTTTTACAAATTAAACATTATACAATTGGAGTTGTCGTGTCACGTCCTTCATTTTTTACCAGATCAAACGCACCCTAAATGCAGGACAGTCATCAAGGTTCAAAACACTTACAAAGGTACTCATGGATTATCTACTTGCTGATTATCCGTTAAAGATGTTATCAATTAAGACAACCTTTATTGGCCCCTCTCTCTCACTGTATATTCTCTTCATTATATACATTTTAAATATTTTGGGGTGTAGGACAAAAAAATTGGACTCATTTAAGCTTTGTTTGGTAAAAGGTATTGGATATCTAATAAGCTATTGTATGACAAACGAGCTTATAGTAAATAGGTTACAATTTACCGTGAATAAGTTATTTAATTGAATTTATGATGTTTGATAAAATTAATGGTTGAACTAATCTATAAATATGAAATGACATAAAAAATATGATTCATTAGTGTATTTTCTTTCAAGTAAGTTGACCGGGATAAATTAAGAGATAAAAAATTATAAGCTGGTTGAATTAACTTATCAAAATAAGTTATAAATCATAAGAAAATTTTTACCAAAGCTACATGAGCTTAAAATGTGATATTGCCAAACAAAATCCCTTGAAATTAGACATGTGTTGTTGTTAGCTGGTTATGCAAAGATTAAAGTTATCTGTTTTTATGGAATGCCTAAGATCGGCCACAAAGGAACAAGATTTTAAGTGTTGTAACACATTGCCCTTTTGGTTTAATCTCTCGGTGAGCGTGGTTATGGTAATGAGAACACTATGGAGAACAATTAACATTTTTTTAAGTAAAATATCAATAATTTATCTTAAACTTAGTTTTAGAATCTCACTTTGTTTATTCAAGAGTGAAAATCACGATTCGCTCAAATTATTGTGAGACTGTGAAATGTTAACTCCAGTTCAAATCTTAATGGCTCAACATGGTGTAGATGATATAAGAACGCGGAAAAAAATTATCGCATTAGGATTTAGGATGAATATTTTACTTTAAGAGAATCTAAGATAAGTATGAGAAAATAATTCTCACATTCGGATATGGGATGAATATTTTACTCAAGAGAATCTACGATAAGTATGAGAAAAAATTCTCACGTTAGGATTTATGATGAATATTTTAAGTTGCAACCGAAATGCATGAATAACAGCTTCATCAAACCAACCCTTTTTCTTAAAGGCATCAAATTTCTCATCACACTAGACCATCGACCCATGCGGAGCACGGGTCCTTCCAGCTTACACCTGTGCGTTTAAGTTACAATTATTATTCCCTTTCTATGTAAGTCAATTGGTTATAACTGAACCAATGTAAGTAATATTTTATAAAATTCCAATTACGATAAATATTAGCCGTATAATGGTGACTTTAGTAATATAGTTTGTTGCTACCATTGGAATGCAATACATCAAAATAAGACATTGAGGAAAAAAGGCTACCTAAATTACATCATTGTTAGAAAGTAGTTGAGGATTGAATTATAAACCACCAAAAAGCTACCAAAACAAATCAATTGGAGGAGTGAAGGCAAAAATGAAATGTGAATAAATTGTGAGTTTGTGACCATTGAAAAAAACTTTGAATTTAAGTAAGTTATCTCTAATGTTGCAACAAACTTATTATGAGTCTTCTTAATTAGTTAAATCACACTACTTAATAAAATAGCCTCCTTAAGTTATCTCGATATCATGAGTATTTTTTTGTTTGAACGATCCTTAGTTATAATAGGAACATGCTTTTAGCATAATAATGAAATAATTCTCAACATATGTATTTTTTTCCATAAATTTGCAACATGACCATTAAATAATCAAAACTCTAAAATTGTAATGTTGAACAAACACATCATAGCTCAAGCAATATTTCAACAACTCTTGATTTCTTCCCATGAGAGCTCCCTCATTACTACCTTTATTCTTGCACGAGATCTCCATAAAAAATAATTTCATTAATAAACTAAATGAAAGATTATGCAAAAGATTCATTGATGAGTTCTACACTTACATATAACTCTTAAAATGCATTGACAGCATGTATGCATGGGAAGCATAAAATATTGCATTTAGTGAGGTGGTTAGATACCCAAAGGTCTCTAAGTTATGTCAGCAGCATATAGGAGGGAAATGAGGGAATTCAAATTTTAAATTTTGAAAATAGCATTTAATGATGTGTTGATGGCTTGCATCACACGCCTCTGATTAGTGTTTGAGAGGGAAATCACAAAAGCAATTAGGGTTTAGAAATAGCTTGACCTTACAAGCTTTTAGAGTAAGTATATTTTAACAAAAAAAGAAGCTCTCCCTTCTCTCTAGGAATAGCTCGACGGAGAAGAAGAAGGCAGGAACTCCGACGCGGCGGCCGACCGTTTCCGGCGACGGAGCCACCGCGTCGGAAAACTTAAACTGTTTTTTTTTTAATTTTTTTTAATGGATTTGGTCCCTCTTCTTCTTCCCTTCACCGATCTACACTCATAAATCCAAAAACACTTCAAAACAACTCTAGATCTACACTTTTCCACCCGAAAATTTTATAGAAAAAAACGAAGAACAACAAGAGGAAGGACGAAAGCTACCTTCGGATATGAACAGAGAAAGCAAGAAACGACGGAAAACTTCTATTTACTTTGTCATGCTTTGAATCCGCTTCTGTCCCCTTCCTTTCGAAATCGGATCCGTTTGTGATGTTTGCACTTGAATTCGAACTGAAAAAGCTAAGGTATGTGTTGTTCTGTTGAAGCTTTGTTTGTGTACTGTTGGTGACGAATTTGTGATGGATTTGGTAGGTATATGCGATTTGCGGTGTTTACGGATCTCGGTGTTGGTTAGTGATGAGGAAAGCTTCAAAATGAATGTATGGTTGTGAGTTTTGTGGTTTTGAAGCTGTTGAATTCTGGGAGAAAAAGATTTTTAAGTGTGAATGTTCATGATGAAGGTTCATAATTTTTCTGGATTTTTTTGTGATTTCAATCTTGAATTTTTGGAGAGAGAAACGAAAAACTGTTTGTCTAATAAAAGTCGCTGCAGATTTGACCGACTCTGACCTCTGACGCATGAACAGTGACCCCCCTTCAACAGTGCAATGAATGCACATATTTATATTGCTATTTTCTAGGGTTTGTCTGATACATGGAATGGACGAAAATGCCCTTGGGCTGAACAACAAAGACTCATGGACTTGGACTTAAAATAATAAGAATAAAATAAAATAAAAAACTATAAATGAAAATAATAAAAGGACAGACAATAAAAATAAAAAGGAAACCAACAAT
>Ga0315915_1009307_pt1 | contig 11205 bp, 5 predicted proteins | sample MpolbnodulesMG_FD_207738 | JGI IMG/M metagenome (GOLD analysis project Ga0315915, IMG submission 207738) | Medicago polymorpha root nodule microbial communities from Los Angeles, California, United States - branched nodules | ecosystem: Host-associated > Plants > Roots > Nodule | place: USA... | reverse complement strand
TTTTTTTTTGCATTCAACTTCCATTCTCTTGTTGTTGCATATTTGTACTTCTATATTTCTATTCATTCATAATTTTTTGTTTTGATTTTTTTAAGGTACTGATTTTTACAACTTTCATGGCAGGTTCCAGGATTAAGTTTGTTTATATACTAAGATACTAAGATGCATGAATAATGGTTTTCTTATTAAGTTCTAATGTTTATAAATTAAGTTCCTGGTACTGACATTAGCCATACAAAAAAATCAACTTTTTCATTTGTCCCTCATTTTGTTTGGTTGTTTCTTAATCTTGATCTTAGAAAGGAGGTGGTGACGACGGCTGTTGCCGTTCTTGAGGTATAATCGTGCGGTGAACCAAAGCTTCGATTTCTTGCTTCTTAAAATCACGATGACCTCAACATTGGGACGCGAAACACGCTATAAGTGTTGAAGAGTGTTAGCAAGACAACCTCTAACACATCTCATTGTTAAAATATATATGGATCCTAGCATTATAGCATTATTGAGAAAGTGTTTATTTTCCTTTGTAGGTTATTATTAATTGAAATTGATTGTCTACTCAATAGTTAGTTTGTGACTAATTTTCTTTTTTTTTTTATCGCTGGTCACACATATTAATTTGATTGTACAACAGTTGGTCAGTTGGGACATTTTTTATGTGATCTACTGCAACTGTGTCTGTACTGCATTGTATAAGTATTACACTTAGATTAAGGTCATGATACCCCTAGGGCCACTAGTTAATTAAGGGAAGAAAGGGTCATGCTAACCTGTGCCCTAAGGACACATGTTAAGAATCTCAAAAAAAGCAATTTTGCATTGGAAAACATAATATTTTAAAGTTGAATGCACGAATTTTGATAGGTATATTTCTATAATGAGTTTCTTAACATGTGCCCTTGAAGGCACAAGTTAGCATTTGCCTAATTATTATTGGCAAAATTATCTCTGATTATTTATTGTTGAGATATGTAAGAGTTTTTTTTACAGAAATAGTAAAGTGTTATTATAGGGAAAGAATAAATAATTTCATAAAAAATAACAATTTACTGGTTTTATTGGTATGTGTAAAATACCTTAAAACAACGATTTTAAAGGATTCAAAATTGGTAAGAGAGCCACATGATTCATATTCATAGGAGCAAGGGACATAGTTTTCCAACAAATGTTATGTTTCTACTACTTCCGTTATGTATTCAAGATGATGGCTATATACAAATGTTAGAGTTAAGTCTTGTTAGTAAGTCTCAATCTAACAGATAATAGAGGTGAAAGATGCATCTATGAACTTCAATTATACACAAATTTTTGTTGGCTTAGAAAAGTTTATGTTTTTAGAAAAATATAAGTTGTGTAAGATAACTTTTAAATTTACCACACTGAAAATATGAGACATTTACTGGAATTTATGGGCACCCTATAATACATAAAGCAATTAAATTATTTTTTTGAAGTTTGATTGGATTTAGAGGAAGTCTCTAAGATTAAACTGAATCATCTCCATAACTTCAAACAAATCTAAATCGTTGGATTAATTGAACAACCGAGATTTTGTTGAAGAAGTAGGAGAAGCTGCAGAGGATATAGCTTCTCTAAGATACCTCCTTTTGAACCCTAAACTCTCAAGTGGAGAGAAGAGAGAGGGGAGATACATGTTAGGGACAACTAAAATAGTATACGTTAGAAAGGACGATGAACGAGTATTATGAAGGAGATTCAGAGTTCAATCTCTGCTGCTAACAAAGTCCGCCCCAACCTAATAAATTAACCGTTAACATTTCCCTATATATATATAATTTACGATATTCTCAAATCAGAAGGATCATAAACATTAGTTGTTTATGTTGGTGAAAATAACCTCAAATACTGATTAAGAATGCTATCAAAAAAGAGACAGAAATGCAAGGTTGGTAGGTGAAAATGCAAGGCATTGCATGCTCTCAATGGTCATACACATAACAGGTCCTAAGAAAAACCTTGTTCCTCATTCTCTTGTGTTTGTATCATTCAAGCATGGTCTTGGCAGCATCAATCACTATTGATCTAAACTCGTCATCAGTAATTCGACCAAGCACTGTGTACCCTTCCTTGTCCTCCATATCCACATCTGCTCCATGCCTTATAAGAAGGAGTGCTACCTGTAAACCAAACATAGAATAGATTTTTATGCACTACATCAATGTATGCTGCTCCAAAATTATGAAGACTCCAATAACAGAACTACCAAAATATATTTATCATCAAAGACTTTTATCTACTCTATGTACATACACATTACAGAATTATATAATTTCCCTTGGCCCTTGCACCTCGGTTTTGAAACTAAGGGCCAAGGGAAATGCAGATAGAATCTGATACTATGAATACTAAACAGTATCATGGAATTTGTTGCATGTCTCCAACTGCATTTTCCACCTTCTATAACATCTTAGAAGTTAAAACTACTAACCAGAACTTCCTTTTAAGTACTAAACAGAAGAAAGCAGTAAGCTAGAGTTTTGAAAAAGAGACATTAGACGTGTCAATACATTTTTTTTTTGGGGAATCCTTCGGTAAAACTGAGACTACAAAGCAACCAAAACAAAATTGATACTTTTCAGAAATAATTTTAGTCTTAAATGTTGGTCAATCTTTTTCAGAATTCTATTCTCTAAAAATAAAAAAGTACCAATTTGATATTTTTCAGAAATCTCAAATGTTGGTCAAAGTAATAATTTTAAGGATACTTTAGTCTTACAAGGGCTATTTTTACCGACATTTAGTGCTTTTGAGGCCAAATTGATACTTTTCATGAATACGATTAAAAAAGAAACTTATCGGTTAGAACACAGGGGTTACCGAGGGATTTCATGTGTTTAACCTGATTGTTGACGCCAACTAACAATTTGGCAGTGACTGGCATGCCTCCTAATGCGGCTCATCGGCCGAAGCCGAACTCGTTGCAGAGGATGCTGCCACTCTGCAATCCCGCAATCGCGTGCTAAAGTGACGCGATCGACAACATAGGCACACCTTGACCGATGAGTAGGTCTGCCCCCAACAACGATGAAAAATTTGATGCAAAACTGCACTTGGGACTACTGAAAGGGGACATTATAGAGGGATGGACTGGTCCAAGGCTTCTAAGTTCTAAGAGCCTGTTTGCTTAAACTTTTTGACGTGGAGACGTTGTGGGTTGTGTAAATAATGATTTAAGATAAAATATAATGTGAGGAATTGTTGGGATGTTTTGATGTCATAAACCATATAACCGAAAAGCGTAAGTAGTTAGGTGAAGACATATGTCTGGTGTTCGTTTTAACATGTATCTACACACACCCGAAGCATGGAGTACAGACGCACTCAGCCATGTGCTGAAATTCAACTTTTATTTCAAGTCACGGGGCAGCAAGGACTGAACTCAAGACCACTTGGTCATAAAGGATATTGGGAAAAACCCAAGTCCCATATTGGATAGATAAGACTCTTGAGAAGAGTATATAAAGAGGAGGCAATCCTCACCTTACAAGCCGGTTTTGTGATGATGAGTTAGGCCTCAATTTCAACAAAGGATCTAACACCATGTCATGAACCGACTATTTATATAATTATCATAAATTATACTCAATCAACATTTTGTTTATAGCAAGGTGGAAATAAACTAGGAGAGGTTTTGTTTTCAACAGCATATAACAAATTATTTCACATCTTATTACGACAATGCATGCCAGTGCAAGTGAAGTGACTAAAACAAAAAAAGTATTTAGTAGAAAACAAAATCACAATCTTTGTTAACACTCGCTGATGGGAATGTGAGTAATGAGGTGGGCCTTGATAGTGGGTCCAAGCCAAAAGTGTGGAAGGTTTATACCAGGAAAAGGACAAAAGGAATAAGGAATGATGACGTGGATAGAAATGCATGAGGATTATGTGCATGTGAGGCTATATAAGCAGTGGAAGGAATAGGAGAGAATCATCTTAGAATTCAGTTATTTTGTGGGGTCACTTCTATGGTGATTTGGGAGCACTGCGTGCTTAGGGGACTGATAGTATCTCACTATCAGTTTGTTACTTGCTTAATTCTCTTTCCGTTACTTTTGTTCAGCTTTGCTACTCTTTGTAATTGTTAAACTCCATTAATACAATTACAAGTATTTTCCATATTTCTGCTATTATTTTACTGTTTCATTCACAATCAGTTCATACTTCTATCACTCGCACTGTGCGACTAAAAGTTTTTTTTTTTTAATACAAAGTTAAATACCATGCTAAGTGTTAACAAAGATTGATGCTTTGACACATGTCATCAAATTTAATATGAGATTTGTAACGTAAGTGACAAAAGTATGATAAGAAATAGGATTCATATATCCTCTAAAATGAGCAGTGCGCCTTTGAGGGCAAAGTTCTGGTTTATAACCATTGATTGAAAAATCAACTATTAATATTTTAATAACTTCATTGTTTGCATTATATGAGCTTTAACTTGTTTGCATTATATGAGCTTTAACTTAATCACAATCCCCACCGTTAATGTTCAATCAATGGTTGTAATGCTACACTTTACTAGTTTACTCCGACAATAAAAAATGTAAGAAGAACATGTGTACAGATAAAATACTAAAATAGCATACCTCTTTGTTATAACAAATCACGGCACTCATTAGAGGAGTTTGACCAGCTCTATCAACAGCATCAACATCTGCTCCTTCTTCAATCAAAAGTTCACACAACTCAGAATTCCCAGTGCTAGCTGCCCGATGCAACGGGGTGCTACCAACCTGATCATATTACAGTTTACATGATATACACTAAATTAATATGATTTCATCTTTAATAATGTGATTATAATAAAAATGGGAAACATTGAAACAATATTGTCAAAATTCACAAATATATCAAATGAATCCATGCTACAACCTTGTCCTTTATATTAATGTTGGCATTATGGGAGATGAGTATTTCAGCAATCTTCATCCGACCTTTGCTGGCTGCATAGTGTAAGGCAGCGCGTCCCCCATTGTTTTTAATATTAACATCAGCTCCTACAAATAATGAAGAATAAGAATGTTCAAGATGGTTGATGAATCTTTCTACCTATATAACACTAACACTTCAGATTGAAGGATTGTCCGACATGTGTTAATGTCCAATACCGACACGACACTGACACTGACACTTGTGATTACATACAATTAATAGAAACTGAAACCGCCATTGATGAACCTTGAAGGTGAAGTTAGTTGCAGAAGTTTGTTAGAGGAGAGAGAGAGAGAGAGAGAGAGAGAGAAAGTGAAATTGTATTGTATTATTGTTAACTGAATCTCAGAGTTACAAGGGTATATATAGATGAACAGAAGAAGCTAGAGATATGTGACACATGTCACACTCTGATAGGCTAATTACTAGAGCTTAAGACTAATGAGTCTTTGTTACTTAAACTATTACAAGCTTAGCTATTATACTCTAATAACAATCACTTCTCTTTTCCCAAATTGTTACTGCTAGGATATAGAATAGTGGTATAGAAAGGTGCTTAATTAGAGTAGTAAAAGTAGTTAAGAGTTGTTATAGTCTTACAGAATTTAGTTAGTTAGTTGGGATTGTTATAGGGCCGTTAGCTAGTTTAGTTAGTTGAGGTCTATGAAGCACGGACACGGACACCGGATACGACACGGACACTGACACGCCGACACCGTTGATAATTTCAGAAAGTCACATAATTCAGTGTAACAGTGTAATTATATGAGTCGGTGTCGGACACGACACGTGTCTGACACCAAGGCACGGCTAATCCGAGGAGTTGTTATAGGACTATTTGTATAAATAGGAGAACACAATGTAGAGTTGATCATGAACTAACTCCCTCCCTCCCTCCCTCCCTCCCTCTCTCTCTGGTCCTAACAATTACAAATGTCTATGTGTTTGTGTCGTGTCAGGTGTGTGTCCATGTCAGTGCTACATTTCTACATTGCAAATGAAATATAATCATGAAGTGTGTGGGTTATTGGTATTGCATCTTATTACTAGATCAGTAAATCTTTAAGAAGTGCATGTTGAATCCAAGTTATATGAAAGAAAAATTAAGAGAAAACAGCAGTTGACAACCATAAAAACACAAACACGACAGAGACAATGCAACACAGAAACTTGGAAACACAACAAAGTCTAAAAAATATTCCACTTGACACAACTATAAAGTGAAACTAAATGTTTGAGAAGTTTGTATGAAAATCATTGTTGCGATAATAAAATAGCACCATTCTTCTAATTATTGTGGCTTTCTGATACAAGTCCATATGTACCTTTCTTAAAAGATCGTCCTACAATTAAGTTAAACTGAACCAAATTTAACAGTCTCAACTCAAGGAACACACATAAACCACTTATCCACTTAGCTCACAGTACAATTAATGTTCACAAAAAATAGATGATGCTGCTAGACATTGGGCCCTATTTGGATAAAAAAGCATAAGTGCTTATACAACAAAACATAATTGTTTTCATATAAGTTATAAGTTGTTTTCATGGGCTATCCTAAAGATCTTATGGAAATAAGCTAAAAAAAGCTTACGGACGTGTCATTGGCTCTTTTCATCAGCTCGCCCAAACAATCGGACAAACGTCTATACGAATAGATAAACTAAAATAAGCCAATCTAAGGGCCTGTTTGGGAGTTTAAGAGGGGAGGACTTTGGAGAAATGAAAAAGAGAAAGTGGAAGGAATAGAAGACTTTGGGAGGGGAGGGCTTTGGGGGTTCATTTTTATTCATAATACAAAATCTCCCTAATTTGGGGGAACTCAAAGATTGTATTGGAACTCAAGAGAAGAGTAAACCCTCCCCTCAAACCCTCAATCCAAACATACCCTAAATCTATTAGATGTTAATGAAGTAAAGTAAAAATAGTTTTTTTTCTCTTCAACGAACCATTTATAGTATAGGTGATTATCATCCAAGTGCTTATGTATAAACTATTTCTACAACAGAAGATAAAATTAAGTCTAACTGTTTTCGTTTAAGCTATAAGTTGTTTTCACAAGTTCTCATGAAGAGTTTATGGAAATATGCTGAAACCTCTCCCAAACAATCTCACAAGTGTTTATCTGAATAGATAAGCTCAAATAAGTCAAGCAGAACAGACTCTAAATCTCCTAAAAGTTAATAAAATAAAATAACATAAAAATATACCTTTGTTCAACAAAGCCTCCAGAATCTCCGAATTCCCAATGCTGGCAGCAGAATGAACCGGTGCCCACCCTTCTTCATCACCACTATTTATCACCTCAGCAGATGCATCACAAGACAACAATATCTTCACCACCTGAAAAACAAAGCTTCAAATTTTAAACTTTAATTCAAAGGTAAAGACTCAATTTGGCCCCTCACAATTTTCTCGGCCCAATTTAGTCCTTTACAAAAAACAATACCCAAATTAGTCCTGGCTCATTATAACAAACAAAACGACTAATTTGTCACCAATTTGAAAACGTCAACGACTAGTTTGCTATTAGTTTTTGTCGAGACTAAATTGAGCTGTGATGTGAGAAAATTGTCAAAGACCAAATTTTGTTTCCAATCCTAATCCTAAATTGGGGTTCTACTTTCTAGTTAGGGGCTGTTTGGATTAAGCTTATTTTGAGCTTATGAAAAAGAGTTTATCCAAATAAATAAGCTTTTATGTTAATTCATAAGATGTTAGTAACGAAAATTGTATATTCATAAGTTGTTTTTTCATAAGCTACCTTAACAAATTTATAAATAATACATTAATGCTTCTTTACTTGCATAAGCTACTTTGCATAAGCTCTAAAATAAGCCAATCCAAACAGCCCCTAACTAGAAAGTAGAACCCCAATTTAGGGTTTTGATACAAATCCAAAAAAGATTAAATTTTTATGCAATTGAATGAAAAAGAAAGAGACCCTTTTGAGGAAAAGAGTACCTGAGAGTGACCAAAAGAAGCGGCAACATGAAGAAGAGAACGAGCGTCTTCGTTTCTAAGAGAGAGTGCTTTGGAGAGTGATTCAGAGGACAATGATTCGAAGGTTGAAGAATCTCCTTCTTCTGCTGCTTTGAATAAATCCTTCTCTTTTATGGTTTCTTGTTTCTTCTCACTGTCTACTTCCATGTTCATGTTTTTTTTTTCTTGTACTTTGATTTGAATTTGAACCAACTTAAACAAAACAACCCCTCGTTTATTTTTGTTTTGGTTTTGTCTTGTTAATCAAGAAATTTTTGTCTTGTTAATTAAGGTATCTGCATAAATGGGTTAAGAAAATTGCGGTTGACCTATTTGATTTGATAGGGCTGAAAAACACAAGTAAATTACTCAAATGACCCTCGGCAGTTAACTGTCGAATTGGATTGAAATCGGCTACAGTTAACTACCGAGGAAAACCTCGTCAGTTAACTGCCGAAGTTCTGTTATAAGAACAGACCAGACATAGGAGTTTCCAAAACTCCATTGTTACGTTTTTGGTTCTCCTAGGTGCGATTTTCAGCCATTTCAAGCCATTCCAAGCCAATTTCAATCACAAAAACAAGTAAGTTTTTTGAATCCTATTGCAATGTTGTTCTGTGCTTGAATTGTTTGTTTTTTTGTTGTTGTTAAATTTCGATTATATAGGTTTTATTGATTTTATGATTTTATGATATGTTAGATTTATGTTTAGTGATAAGTGCCAGAAAGTAGTAATTCAAATGAATATTTAAGGCACTTTTGTTACTTGTTTTGCAATTTATTTAGGAAAAAGCCGAGAGATAAGTGATTATGGCCCTTTTACACTTTATTTATCTTACTTTACCCAATAATTGTGTAGGAATTGAACTCAAGACAATGAGCAAAGAAGAAAAACAAAGAAAAAATATAGAGGCTTACCCGCCATGGCGAGTGATTGGTGAAGATAGGCGAGTCAGAGACGAGCTTAGGCAGTGAGCACCATAGTTTGCTCGCATCCAACTTGCAATAGCGAGTGAAAGGCGAACAAACTCGCAATGGCGAGTAGAAAGACGAGTGAAAGGCGAGCAATTCCAGAGAGCACTAGATATAACACGCCTCCAACTCGCAACGGCGAGCAAGGAGGTCAAGAGTTCGCCATGGCGAACAATATTACTCGCGAGGCGAGTTAGGGCGGCTAGATCGCCTCAGAGGTGACGTGTCACAAACCCACTAGTGAAGTAACGTCAACTCGCGCCATGGCGAATGAAGCTACTCGCAAGGCGAGTTGATGCAGATCAGAAAGTCTATAAAAGCTCACTTGCTCCATTCATTTGGAAAAATCTTATAATATTATAATTTTATTCTGTAATAGCTTTAGAGAGAGAGAGAGAGAGAGAGAGAGAGAGAGAGAGAGATAGGGCTTGTTCTTCATAGAGTGAGAGTGATAGAAGGTGAATTCTTCCTCATTTGTTGAGAGATCACAAGTTTGTAATGAATCTTACTCTTTCAATTCATTCTTGCAAAGCTTCCATGACAATGAATAGCTAAATCTCCTTTGTTGGGATTAGAGGTACTTGATCTTAGCTAAACATGTAATTTTTTGATCTATAAATATATGGTTCTAGCATTTGATTTGATATTGAGATTATTCTTGCACTTTATTGTTTATGCTTGATATAATTGTGATTGAAAAATACTCTTGAATCTAGGTTTAGAATAATCATCTATCCAAACATGAATTCTAGACATGGAATTAATGTTTAGATAATCACTTCTTGTATTCAAACTTAAAGCTTTCTTATCATTTAATAGATTGAGAAATCGTTGATTAAATGATAAGACTGACTCTTAGATCGTTTAATAGTTTGAGACATCGACGATTAAACGATACAATTGAAGTCACAATATTATTTGGACACGAATGATATTGTCGAGGGATACGTGGTAATATCAAAGAAAAGCTAGAATCCGTATATGATCATTAGGTTACGTGTGACGCTTGATCGAGGAACTCTAATCCTAACAAGTTTCACGCCTTATTAATCTCAACTTTTATTCTCGCAACATAGTTAATTTAGTTATAAACAAACAAACAACTACTCTTTTAACTTAGAATGATATTTGGTGTCGAACGGTCCGTGATATCGCACTAGTCCCTGAGGAGACGATACATATAATACTTACTTTTGATTGTGTAAAGATACTACATCAGTGGGGTTTGATTGGAAAACCTTATTCTGACAATCATACATGTAGGTACAGACGTGGGCAACCCTTGACCTTGGGTGAGCTGGCTCCGACCTGTGTGGGTGTGTTTAACCCCCGGACCTCGTGAGCAACCCTCACCTCTCACCGTAATTTGGTGGATTTTAGGGTGTGTCCATCATATGGTGTCGTCTGCTTAATGGATTCGGGCCGGACCCGAGCGGAGTTGGATTAAGCTTTATCTTCTTCACGTGTATCATATCAATGATACTCTCTACTATATCAATTTTTTATATTATTTTCTCGATTTCGCTACTTCAAGAGCAAATTCAAGGGACAATTTTTTTAATTTTTTTTTATTGTGTCTAACTTATATTACGATCTAATATATCTTATATATTTCAATTGTAAACAAAGATCCAGTTCTTCGAAAACTTAGCCACAAACCTTTATCGACAATGACAAAGGAAAATCACAATATTTTTATTTTGCAATCTTTCACGAACAATTGATATTAAATTATTAGTTCTTCTAGAACTATATTTCAAATCTTTATAAATAATAGAAGAAAAAAAATTCATTCTTTGAGATATCTTTCAGAGATGTTTTAATATTAAAAGAAAAAGTAGTTCTTCAAGAACTATATCATAAAAAATCTTCATTGTTTGAGCAATCCTTCAGGAATGCTTCAATGTTAAATTATCCCAGAATTTAACGAGAATAACAAAGAAAAATATGATAACTCTACAAGTTAAAGAACTATTACAAAGTATATTGAGTCAATCTCAACAAATAATTTCACTATTTAAGAAAATTGGCATTGATCATTCTAATTAAACTCATGTCTTCCTAGTTCTTACTTTGAATTACCAGATTATAGGATTCATGTTGTACTTGCTTTCAAGAAAACGAAATAAAATTGCATATTGAACTTTCAAACAATCTTAGGTTTAAATATTTGGGTCATGCTGACCGGTGCCCCCGGGGCACTGGTTAAGCATACAAAAAAAGGAATTTATTACCATAAAAGGAAACTTTGTTGACTTATTTATGAATTAATTACACAGTTTTCAATGCAAT
>Ga0315915_1009306_pt1 | contig 11206 bp, 8 predicted proteins | sample MpolbnodulesMG_FD_207738 | JGI IMG/M metagenome (GOLD analysis project Ga0315915, IMG submission 207738) | Medicago polymorpha root nodule microbial communities from Los Angeles, California, United States - branched nodules | ecosystem: Host-associated > Plants > Roots > Nodule | place: USA... | reverse complement strand
TGAGCATGATGGGAGAATTGAAATTCTTTTTGGGAATTCAAATCAACCAATGCAAAGATGGAGTGTATGTTCATCAATCCAAATATACCAAGGAGCTTCTGAAGAAGTTCAAGCTTGAAGATTGTAATGAGATGAACACACCAATGCATCCTACCTGCACTCTAAGCAAAGAAGATAAAGGATCCAAAGTTGACCAGAAGATGTACAGAGGTATGATTGGTTCTCTGTTATATCTCACTGCATCCAGACCTGATATTTTGTTCAGTGTATGCTTGTGTGCAAGGTTTCAATCAGATCCTAGAGAAACTCACTTAACTGCTGTTAAGAGAATCTTTAGATATCTGAAGGGAACAACTAATCTTGGACTTTTGTATAAGAAATCTTCAGATTACATGCTAGTTGGATTCTGTGATGCTGACTATGTTGGTGACAGGATTGAAAGAAAATCAACTAGTGGAAATTGTCAATTTCTTGGTGAGAATCTGATATCCTGGGCTAGTAAAAGACAAGCAACTATTGCTTTGTCAACAATAGAAGCATAATACATCTCAGCTGCTAGTTGTTGTACACAACTACTCTGGATGAAACATCAGTTAGAAGACTATCAAATAACTGAAAGTTGTATTCCCATTTATTGTGATAATACAGCTGCTATCTGTTTGTCAAAGAATCCTATTCTTTATTCAAGAGCCAAGCACATTGAAATTAAACATCATTTTATCAGAGACTAGTTCAAAAAGGAGTTTTAGATATTCAATTCATTGATACTGATCATCAATGGGTTGATATATTTACTAAACCTCTGACTGTTGAAAGATTTAATTTTATAAAGAAAAATTTGAACATGCATTTTGTCTCTGAGTAATACTTGCCTCTGAATGAGAAATCAGACTCGGAACTCTTCAGAAGCTGTTTAGTTCTCAGACTCCCTGTTGGAGACTCTGAAGAAAATCAGTCTTTGAAAGCCCTCAGACTCTGAAAAAGAATCTTTAGACTCTAAAAGCGTGCGTTAGTGGAAAGGGTTACAGTTAAGTCTAGTAACTCCTAGCCCACTAACTGCAGAAGTTACTTTTTAGCTCTCTGACGTGGTCTGTTTGTATTGGGTAATAACACATTTTGGGCAATGATGGTTATATGCTTTTAAACAAATTTTCTCGCGCCCTTTATTTTAGTCATTAATGAGATGTCTATTTTGTCCCCTCTGAATGTGAAACGATTTGACAAAATCACTATATATATATATCAGTCACACACATCTCACTCACTTTTCCTACACTTTCAAGTTTTTGAGCACTCTCTGAAAATTAAAGTTCTTTTTTATCTCCTCACAAACTGAAAACCTAGAACCCTAAACCTTCAACATTCATCAATGGCATCTTCAAGTTCTAAATAGGTATCTGGTTCAAGTGGTTCTGGTCTACATATCAACACAGGCTCCAATTACGTGATCAAACCCAAGACCATTGCCATCCCCTTTGAATCCTTCGAAGTCCAAGTTGACTCTCTTGTAAATTTCGAATCCCTAAAGAGGAACAGGATGAATCTGGACGCGTTGATGGCAGCGCAACAAATGTTTCCATACTTTAATATGTTGAATGGACCAACATATGTAAAGCTGGTAAAGGACTTCTGGGTAAGGGCAGAAGTGTACGACTTGGATGCTGCAAAGGTTGAAGAACTGCAAGCTGTGACCAAAGATCCCAGTCTGAGAGGGAAGACAAGGAAGGAGATGAATCTCAAACCCTTCAGACAGACTGAAATTAGATCAGCTGTGATGGGTATTCCTATAACCATCACAGAGGAAGTGATCGCAAAAGCATGCATGGTCGCTCCTACTGGTAGGTTCCTCTAGAATGTCAGCAGAAATCATCCTCTACTGGATAGTTTCAAATCTGTGGTACTCAAAGGAAACTCAGCAACCAAACTGGTGGATATTGATGGCCACCATAGGATGCTTCTGAAGTTCATGACAGATTGCTTATTTTAGAAGGGAGGTGGATCTGATCAACCCAGTGTTGATCACAAGCTGGTGTTATACTTCCTCTCTGCATTTGACAAGATTAATCTTCCCAAATACCTCATGCACCATCTGTGCTGGGCTATCAAGGAAGGGATTAGTGGAAAGAGAAAGCAGATTCCCTGTGGAAGACTGCTCTCTGAAATTTTTACTCAAGGCAAGCTTCTGGAAACCTTGAGAAGAAACAAGCTGGCTTCTGACAAGACTCTCAAAATATGAAGATCATCAAGAAATTCTCTCCCAACGAGAAGGACTTGAAAGAATCTGTAGTTCAAACAAAGTTGATGAAGGATTTCCCCCCGATCTATAAGGAGAGGAATCTTGAGGTTTTGGCTGAGCTGATTGCAGGCTACGTCAAAGAATCAGGTGGCATCATTCTGGATGATGAGACCCCTGATGTCCCAGACGAAACTCCTCTAAGAGTCAGAGGGAAGAGAGCCAAGTCTGATGATGGCTCAGAAGCTGCTGGTGTTCAGACCAAGAAATCCAAGAAGGACAAGTCTGAATCATCCAATCCTGACAACATTCCTGCTTCTGCTCCCAAGAGAAAAAGAGGAAAAGGAGAATCCTCTACGACTGAAGATGTGGAAGCAGAAGAGGAAAGGACTAAGAAAAAGCAATCATTTGATGAGAAATATGAAAGTCCAATGTTTATCATGACTCCTGAGATGATCAAACATGCTGATGAGAAAGCCAAGAAAATGATTGCAGATAAGAGGCAGCAAAAGATAGACTATCTGGCTACAAGGGATGCAAAGCTAAAGTCACTTGGCTTGGAAAACTGTGATGAATACCTTGTGCAGAAGATTGCAGAGGTTAAGCAGATTGCTGGATCAGTTGAGCAAGAAACAGTTGAAAAGGCCAAGGAGATACTAGAGCAGATCCCAGAAACTTCAGAAGCTGATGCTTTAGAAGCTGCTCCAGAGTCTGCAACTATGGCTGAGGAATCAGAAGCTTCAGCAAAGAAATTTCAGTCTTCAGACTTACCAACAACCTCTCCAACCCCTCTACCAACATCAAATGATTCTGACCATGATGTAATACCTCTTGGTCAGAGGATGAAAATTCTATGTAAACCGTCTCCACAACCTCAACAAACAACCAAACAACTACCCCTTCAGGCAGAACAATCTTCAGCAGCTGCTGAAGGTTCTGAAGATCCTGAAGAGCCAAACACAACTGACCTACCTCAGTGTGACTCACCCTCAAACCTGTTCTCTTTAGAGAGACACTTGGGTGGTGAAATCACCAAAACTCCACAGAAAGCCACTAAATCAGTCCCTAAAAAGATTGATTTAGTCAACCAACAACAACCTCAACCCATTCATCAAACCACCACTGAACCATCTTCCGCTCTAAACCAAACTCAAACTCAATCTCCAACTAACACTCACACCATTCCACTACAAATGATCCTACCAGAACCTATTGCTGAGACAGTGGTTCCTGAATCTGTACAAGTTACAGAGTCTGAACCATCTGTGACAGTAACAGTTTTTGAACCAATTCAGAAACCAACACAAACCATACCATCAATTACCACAAAAGACCAACCTTCATCATCATTTTCACCATCCATTCAGACACTCAAACAAACACCCCTCAACCTTCTGAAGTCTGAATTTCTTGAGGCTGAAATGCAACAGATCAGCAATGATTTGCAAAGGCTGGTACAACTCAGAAGGTCTCATACTTTAAAAGTTGCTTATGAAGATCAGTGGGCAACTCTGAAGGCCAGGGTTTCTGATTTGATGAACACTGTCAGCCAGAAGTGCATCAAGATTCAAGCTGCTGCATATCTGCATCACTTCTCAACTGTGCATTCTGTTGAAGAAGATCCAGCTCCTCTTCTGTATCTAGCTGATGCTCCTTACTTCCCAGAGTCAGACTATATGTCTAGGGAAGCAAAGATGTTCAAGCTACTGAAGCAGAAGGTTCTGAAACAGCAAGAAGATGCTAAGGCAAGAGAAGATCTTCTACTTTAGAAGTAGTTAGCACTTGAAGCAGCTCTCAAGGAACAAGCAGCATTGATACAACAGTTGATGACCAAACAATTGATACTTTTAATACTTGTGTTTGTCATTATCAAAAAGGGGGAGATTGTTGGAACAAAGGGTGTTTCTCAAAATCACCTCTTGAGTTTTGATGATAACAAGGTATTAAAAAATTATCAATTGGATATGCTAAACAATTTGTTCAAGTGTACAGGATCCAAAATCAAAGTACTATTCATAAAGATTCTGATTGAACAAGTCAAAGAGAAAAGGAATTTTATTTGAAACTTAGAGCGTCTGGAAGAATGCGTCTGAAGAAATGCGTCTGAAGAAGTGCGTCTGAAGAAACGAGTCTGAAGATAGAGCTTCTGAAGACACGTCATCAGAAGCAAGGTCATCAGAAGCAATGGTTATCAGAAGCATCTCGCCAGAAGCTACTTCACCAGAGTTGACAAAGTACAATGTACGAAGTGTACAACCACGAACTCTGCAACCACCATCTCTGCAACATTGTCTCTACATCAAGACAAGAATAACAGTAACATTGCTGCAGACTTTGTTCCTTTTCAAATGGAATGGATTTCAAATTAGTTCTTCAAAGGACAATTATCAAATCAGGCAAAAGATCAATGGTGAAGAATCAAAGCTTCAAGCAAGACAAGTTAATGTAACGGCTAATTCTCAACGTCTCTCAAATCCTCTATATATAGGGATAAAGACTTGAAGAACATATACAACAATACACACACATATACAAGGCCAACAACTTAGAGAATTCTTTCAACTGTTCATATCTTAGAATTCATAAGTGTCTAGAAAAACAGAGCCTTTTCTGTTTCGTATTGTATTGTGAATACCTCTGATTGTATATCAAGTATTCAAAACCTTATTCAATTCTTTGTAATTGTTAAGATAAGTCTCTTTCAGTAGTGATAGAGCAAATGAAGTCTCTTGGAGTTGTCCTTGAGCATAGAAGTCTCTTCCAGGTGTGATTGAGCATAGAAGTCTCTTGGAGTTGTCCTTGAGCATTGAGAAGTCTCTTTCTTGTGTGATTGAGCAACTTGTAACTTGACATTACATTTTAGTGGAACTCTCCTAGGAAGTGCAAGGGGGACAGGACTACTTCCGGTTTGTGGAAGGAACCTGTATAATTGCTTGTGTTCTTTCTTTCTCTGTTTTCTTACTTATTATCCGCAGCACTAAGACTCTGAACTCACTCAGACTCTGAACCTGAGAACATTTTTTCAGAACGTAAGGAAGAAGTTTTTGAAAACACAATTCAACCCCCCCCCTCTTGTGGTTTTTCTTACCTTCACTAATAACATTTTTTTTAAGATAGAATCAAAACATCTTTTATTTATAACAAGTTATTTGACTAATCTTAAAAAAAATTTAAAAAAATTGGGTATTTGACTCGATTGTAAAATTATTTACTGGTTGGAACAAAAGAACAAATTATAAGACTTTATTTACCTTCCTCATGATATTATAATTGAGTGTAGATTTTTTCTTGTTTTCATCTTACCGTTAGAAAAAACATATTTCAAACGTAAATAATTTAGTGCAAGACAATTCAATAGTACACTATGTAACACCCTAATTCCCAACCATAATTTTACATAATAATGATCATGGTTTTAATGAAAAAGGATGTCACACACATTAATTCATCTTTCACATAAAAAATAATAATAGAGAATCAGATAGAACAACAGAAGATACTTCATAAAAATTTCATAATTATAAAATATCTTATCTTTAACATCATTTAGGAAAAAATAGCATAAAACATCGTAGTGCATAAACTTCATAATTCAAGGACATTCAAAGTTTAACTCAACCCCAGTGTTACAGATCAGAGCACATATTTATTCGATTACTTAATATCACAATAGCTACAAGAGTATATCCCCGTCACCACCTTATAAGCGTCCTGTAAAGCTAAAGCTCCTCGGTCTGAGTATCTGTACCCCAAGGGTACAGACACCAAAATACATAAACAATAGCAAAGGGGTGAAAATTCACATCGTAACATATATTGGGATACAAGAATAATAAATTAGATAATCATATCCTCATCGATCCTTCATCACATCATCATCAATCATTCATCATATCATCATTAATCATTCATCAGGATATTCATACAATTTATTTCATAAACATCATTAACATATACATCTTATGCACACCTTTAACACATATATCATATTTACATCTTTAGCACATATCACATTTCACATAACATGACCTATATGCAACATACTTCATTCCAAGACCTACATGCATGCCAGTACCGGATCCTATCGTCATAATAATGTAGTTCAGAGATGTGTTACTGAAACATGTATTTCGCCATTCGTCATTCGTCAATATGATATGATGCATGAAAACTCGCCGAACATCATTTAGAAAGACACATAGACAACACATCATAGTCATTCATCATTTTTCATCATTTGTCATTTTTCATCTTTCGTCATTTGTCATTTTTGCTCATTCGTCTTATAATAATCATTTCTTGTTAAAACTCACGTCATGTTTAGAACTTACACTCATCATTGGTTTCCTCTACATTCTTCGCACCCTTTAGTCTTAGTAAGCTACCTTATCCTTCATCCTTGGTCTTTATGATTTTTACTACTCCCTCGTATTCCCTCATAATAACTTTTGTCTATACGACTAGGCTTATTAAGTCGTAAGACCCTATCATCAATTATTCATTTCATCATTATTGTCATCTATTACTTTAGTCCTCTAACATTGTACACTTATTTTACTTCGCTTGTACCTTTTAAAATCTAGTTTAAGTCATTAGACTCAACCTTTATTCCAAGTTTCTTCTATTATCTTTGTCCCTTGTTTATGAACTATTCCTAAAACAATCCCCTTTTGTTCACTTATGCCTTATCTTTCTTCTCATTATTCTTACTCTCTTCTATTAGATTCATATCCTGACTCATTGTTCTTACTACACCTCACATCATTCCTTTACTTCATACACAACTCCCTATCTCCGTTTATATTTCATCCTAACGATTCCAACATCATAATAAGCTCTATAAATTCGTCCTCCCTATTTGTACTGTTATGATCTTGTTTCATTATTCATAAGTAACTCGATATTCATTCTTATCGTGACTGACATCCTTCACCATCTCCCTTTATTTAACCTACTCCTCTCTATTCCTCATACATCTACGTCTCAAGTACACACTCTTCAAATAGTCTCGTCGCTACATTTATCCTTTACTACAATTTAATATCATTTTCATCTTTATTTGTTCATGAATGACCCTCTTACAACTCTCTCTACTTTCCCATTAAGTCTTTCAAAATTGTTCTGGATCGGCCAAAAGGAGCATTGGCCCATTTACTTAGGCCCAATACAATCCAAAAGCCCAAACACCACATTTGGCAATATTACTTGTGAAACACCCCTTCCCAGCAAGGGGGGTATACGGAGCAAGCAAGAGTGGTTCAAACGAACCCCAACGTCTCTTTTCACGTTCCTGCAATAATCTCTCTGGCGGTTACACTTCCCACGATTTCGTAACCGCCAGAGCCTGGTGTGCCATTACAACGGCTCTGCAGCCCTACACCTCTATATATAGGGGACTCATAGCAGTCCCCAAGGTAGAATCTTCTTCCTCTTAGAACCCTCACTCTCTGATCTCTACTAACTTGAGCATCGGAGTGTCTGCAGGTACACACCCCCCGCCGTTCCAATAAGTACTTGACGCATCCTACAAGGTATAACAGACGCTCTTGATCCTCCTCTAGCTCAAAGGACAGCCGCGATGCCCAGTATGACTGTAACGCTTACGGTCCATTCACACGGCGCATCCGGGAAGCTCCTATCCCTCGCGGACTAGAGAAGCCGCCTCAAATGGATTCGTATGATGGAACAACAGATCCAGACGAGCACATCAAGAACATCGAGGAAGTCCTCACCTACCGATCGGTGCATGGCACCGTAAAATGTAAGCTCTTCGTCACCACCCTACGACGAGGAGCCGTAACATGGTTCAAGAACTTACGGAGAAACTCCATCGACTCATGGAGCGACCTCTGTGATGAGTTCACAACCCACTTTACTGCTTCAAGGATGCAACCAAAGACATTGGCATCCCTTGAGGCCATCGTTCAAGGAAAGAGCGAACCTCTTCGAGACTACATCGAAAGGTTTAACAAAGAAGCTGTGCAGGTAAGGGGCGCCAACAAAACAATGAAGCGGTACCTCATTGCCAAAGGTCTTTACGAAGGCACATACGTCAAGAAGGCCGTCCGCCTAGATCGCCCAAGGACTCTCAACGAGTTCCTAGCGATCACAAAGATCTACATCAGATACGAAGAGGAGCTGCATTCGGACAACCTCAACAAATCCAGGAAGGAGGACCCTGCTGCTGAATCCTCCAAAAATCCCTTCTATGAGAAAAAGAAGGAAAGAAAAATAGTTCGTGAAGGCAAAGCACCTAGCGGTCGCTTCACGAGTACACACCCTTGGCGATGTCTAGGGGAAAAATCCTCGCTGAGATCGCAGTAGCCGATCTGGCAGAAGCTGGCGTCAAGCCACCAAAAGCTCTGTCATAGGAGAGAAAGGAAGTCGAAAAAACAAAGTACTATTGGTTCCTCAAGTGCCATGGGAACGTAACAGACGATTGCATACACCTGAAGGACGCTATTGAACTCCTCATCCAACGAGGACGACTCAAACAGTTCGTCAAGAACCCCAAGTCGGAAAGAAAAGCCATCGAGCTCATCGCCGATGGCTCTAAAGCGGGCAAGGTAGTAGCTATGTCCATGGAACATTTGGGCAATTTCCCTAACAACGTGGAAATCATGCCATATTCATACACCTGGGAACAATTTCCCTCCGCCAACGTCATCACGGGAGGAACGCTGAACATTTCCATGGGAAGTATAAAAGGAAAGTTTGAAGAGCTCATGAGCGTCAATTTGCTGGTTCCCTCCGATTCCAACATCAGAGGAAGACCACCGTTGGCGTTCTACGACTCTGAACTACCTAGTGGAGCCACAAACTCAGCCATCCCTCTGCTCGTGCAAGCATCAAAGGCCAACGTTGACGTTCGTCGAGTCCTAATTGACACAAGGGCCTCGTGCGACATCATGTACACCAGCCTGTTCAAAACCCTCCAGCTGACGGAGAAGAACCTTTCTCCTTACGTTAGAAATGAACTTTACGTCTTCAACGACTCATCTACTCAACCTTAGGGCTTCGTGGAGCTGCTGTCATATTCGGCGAAAAGGAGGCTAAGAAAACAATCAAGATCCCATTCCTGGTGATTGACTATCCATCTCTCTATAATTGCATTATAGGATGAACCGGACTGGCCCAACTGGGCGCCGCATGTTTAACCGCTCACCCGAAGTTGAAATACCATGCGAAGGATGGCATCATCGCCTCCCTAAACGGAGACATCGAAGCTACAAAGAGATGTTTCCTTCAAGCTAACAAAACCCAGAGCTCGATTTCCCAATCTAGCAAAACTGCTGACGATAAGGGGAAAGCTGTTGCGAGTACTCTTAACGCAAACCTGGTCGAACTCGACCCCGGGTTCTCCAAGGAAGACCTCAAAGAACAGAAAAGGGAAAAGAAAGACCCGCTCAACGCGAAAATTCTTAGACCTATTCCCGATGGAGAATTCGAGTCGGTTCCTTTCGGAAACGACCCATCGAAGAACTTCAAAATCGGCAAGGATCTTCCTAAAACTAGCAGAGCACAGCTGGTCGCCTGCTTAAGGGAAAACGCTGACCTATTCGCGTGGAGTGCAGCTGACATGCCCGGAATCAATCCGAGCGTCGCTTGCCACCAGTTGGTAGTTGACCCTGGCGTTAGCGTTGTAGCCCAGCGACGTAGAAAGCAGTCTCCTGAAAAGTCAGAGGTTGCAGAAAAAGTTGTAAAAGACCTCCTAGAGGCAAATTTTATTTCTCAGGCCAAATACACTACATGGCTCTCCAATGTTGTACTTGTCAAAAAATCTAATGGAAAATGGCGTATGTGTGTTGATTATACTGATCTTAATAGGGCTTGCCCTAAAACGCATATCCTCTTCCTAACATAGATAAACTCGTTCATAATTCCTCCGGCTAAAAACTTTTATCCTTCATGGACGCCTATTCTACTTACAACCAGATACCAATGGCCAAAGAAGATAAATAGAAAACAACTTTCATAACTGAATCAGGGACTACTTATCAATGGATGATGAACAAAGTCTACGACAAGGAACTTCTGGGCGACATTCTTGAGGTCTACATGGATGACATGATTGTCAAATCCCAACAAGAGGTTGATCATGTCGCCCATCTCAAAAGAGTGTTCGAACAAGCCCAGATATACAACATGCGACTCAACAGTTCAAACGGGTAAGTTCCTCGACTTCTACTTAACAGAAAAAGGAATTGAGTCGAATCCTGACTAATGCCGCGCATTTATGGAACTCCTTACACACCACTCTAAAAATTGCATCCGAACACTCAATGGCATGCTTACTGCTCTCTCAAGATTAGTGGCTAAGTCCGCTTAACATGCTCTACCTTTCTTCAAACTATTGAGAAACAAAATTTGAGTGGACCGAAGAATGAGAAACTGCTTTAAAACATCTCAAGGAGACCATCTCCACACCTCCAGTCCTCTCGAGACCCGATCAAGATGAAGTATTGTATCTATACCTTTGTGTTTCTTCCGACGCGGTCAGCGCCGTTCTAGTCAGAGAAACAACGGAAGGTCAGAAACCTGTCTACTTCACCAGCAAATCTTTGCTCGGGCCAGAGACAAGGCATCAAAAGATCGAAAAGGTAGCACTCGCTCTCCTCACCGCTGCACGAAGATTGAGACAGTACTTCTTAGCTCACACAATGATAGTCCGAACAGACCAACCAATTAGACAAATTTGAAGGTGTGAAAAACACAAGAAGGGGGGGTTGAATTGTGTTTACTTTTTCTTCGTTTTCTCCTACTGAAGTTTGTGATCAGAAGCAGATAGAGTTAAGCTTCTGAAGTGATAATCAGAATCTAAATGCAGAAGAGAGAGAGAGAGAGAGAGAGAGAGAGAGAGAGAGAGAGAGAGACGAAAGACACAAAGCAATTATACAGGTTCCTTCCACAAACCGGAAGTAGTCTTGTCCCCCTTGCACTTCCAAGGAGAGTTCACTAAAAATGTAATACCAA
>Ga0315915_1009305_pt1 | contig 11207 bp, 9 predicted proteins | sample MpolbnodulesMG_FD_207738 | JGI IMG/M metagenome (GOLD analysis project Ga0315915, IMG submission 207738) | Medicago polymorpha root nodule microbial communities from Los Angeles, California, United States - branched nodules | ecosystem: Host-associated > Plants > Roots > Nodule | place: USA... | reverse complement strand
TTGTGTTCTTTCTTTCTCTGTTCTCTTACTATTATCCGCTGCACTAAGACTCTGAACTACTTCAGACTCTGAATCTGGGAACAGTTTTTCAGAACGTAAGAAAGAAGTTTTTGAAAACACAATTCAGCCCCCCCGCCCCCCGGTGGTTTTTCTCACCTTCAAACTGAAATATTAGGAACCAAAAGAAAAAATAGGTATATTTACTACGAGTAAAAACAAACATTATTTTTACAATTTACAAAGACTAAATCTAAAACTCTTGATATTTATAGGAGACATTTTCATATTTCATCCTAAAAAATAAATTATTTGATTAAGTAAAATAGAATAAAATTATAAATTAAATAATTTAAATTAAGACTAAAATTCAAAGAGAAAAACTATGCCAAAATTTAATATTTTCTGTATTTTTGGTGTAGTTTTATGAATTAGTTTTGGCAGGAGTGATTTGGCGATCATTAGTGACGATGACATGTTACCCTTGAAACAAAAACCAAAGTTTTTTATTTTTGAGTTTTAGTGGAAAACTATTTATTTATTTAATTTTTTTTTGTGGAAAACTATCTTGAAAATAAACAAAAGACCAAACAAACTCTTTTATTTTTTTTTTTACAAAACAAACTCATTTTTACCCGAAGATATTTTGGTTTGAAAAATTAGTTTTAAAACGAAAGAGCAATGATATTTGAACAACCATTTGCTAACAACTTTTATGACAACCTCTTTTTTCTCTCTTTTCATTGGTCAAAAACAATGGAGAGAGAAAAAGGAAGAAAGAAAGTAAAAATATAATGTGAGTATGAGAAAGAAAGCTGTCAAAAAATAGTTGTACAAATATCAATTCTCAAAACGAAAAACTCAATTGCTCAAAAAAAAAAAAAACAAACTCAAACCACGTGATCGGTCCTTTCTTTTTTTGGACAAATATGTGATCGGTCTTTAGTTTACCATAAATTTGACTATAAGAATGTTATTTTTTTTTTGAAAGAATAATGCTATTTTATTAGTGTCATTTAAAAAGATAAGAATTTATAATATATTTTCCTTAAAAAAAAAGAATTTATATTATATTTGTTACATTTTTCTTAAAGATATTATATTTTTTTATATTGTTGGTATCATTGAGAAATATAAATATGATTTGCTACCATATGAAAGTGCAAAATATCTATTATTATACCTATAATTTTAATCAAAATCAAATTAATTATAATCAAAATTTCATAAAAACTATTGTCCGTAATTTACACTTATTAGCACAATAAGAAGAGTGGACAGACCGACACGGAGTGTCCGCCTAAACGCTAGCTATATACTCCCCCATCTCAAAATAATAGTCGTTTAAGATTTGTGTATGAATTTTAAAAAAATGATTAATTGTGTTGATTTCAATGATAAAATTACTATCATCAGCCCTCATTAATCGTAGTTAAGTTGGATGGAATTCAATAAACAAGAGTATAATAGTCCAAAAAAAATAATAAATACTGCATTAGTATTCTAAAATGACAATTATTTTGAAACAGAAAAAAAATGTTGAAGAAACAATTATTTTAAGACAGAGAAAGTATAAATGAACTAACACTGTAATTAAGTGTGTAATAAGACATTCTTACATCCAATACCTCTATTTAAAGGAAAATTTGATCTATTGATGAGTTGATTATGCGTCGAGGGTTAAGGTATAGGGATCCTTTGTCATCCTTTTTTTTTTTTTGTAGCAGAAGGTAACTCATTATTTTTTTGAGTCTATAAGATTGGAAAAATTATGTGGTTTTTATGTGGGTGATAAGATGCGTTTAAAGTTACTCATCTTTAATTTATGATGATACTCTGATCATTAGTAGAAAAAGTTGCATATGATATTTTGAAGGTGAACTTTCATAAAATTTACAAGTTAGGAAATAAACATTGACAACTCTTGGTTGAATGAGGTTACATTAACATTGAATTGCAATGTGAGTACGACTCATTTGAAATATTTGGAGTTGTCAATTGGTGATAAACTAGTAATCTTTGTAAGTTATCGTTTTGAAAACCCGTGGTTAATCATATAAGAGACAAAGTTTCTTCTTGGAAGTGTCGTAATTTATCTATAAGAGATCGACTTATTCTCTTGTGATCCGTCTTATCTTCATTGATGGTACTTCCTCTCCTTTTTCAAAGCTCTTTCATGTACTATTTTGAAAATTGACTCTTTTATTTATTTATTTATGGGATGGGTGTGATGAGGCTCTTAAAATTCATTTGATTCACTGGGACAAGTGTGTTTACCAAAATAAAAAGGTAGGTTTGAGTTAGAATAACTTTTACATTTAGATCTATTAAGAAAGTGGTGTTTGAGATTAAGGAGAGAAAATGAAGGTATTTGGTATAAAGTTTTGGTTAAGAAATATGAGCTTTCAAATGGGTTGGTTAACAAGGAAGGAAGTAGAGACTCATTATGGTGGTGATATTTGTAGTATTACGAGGGGTGTTGAAGATTGTTGAAGGAGATGTTTTAGTGAGAATATGTTGAAGAAAACATAGAATGGTTGCAACACTTTGTTTTGAGCCTTGGTTGGGTGAGGTGGTGTTAAATGATCATTTTAATCGGTAGATTATTTAATCTTTAAGTTGATAGTTGGGTGAGATGGTGTTAAATGATCATTTTAATTAGTAGATTATTTAATCTTTAAGTTGATAAAAATGTTTCGGTGAATAATGTGGTGATTTCGAGTGGTTCGGAGGAAGGGGCTGAATAAGTGGTTTGTTCGATTGGGAGAAAGAGTTAGTTGAGTAACTCAATTTATAAGTTTGTTGAGTAACTCTTCTTAGATGTGGATACTTTTGGTAGCACCATTATGTTTTGGCGTATTTTATTCATGACTTTTATATCTTTTCATTTTTTTTTTTGAAAGATATATCTTTTCATTCTTAACACTTTTTATGGTTTGATTATTTTATTTAATTTAATTCAATTTTTGCCTCTCAAAAAATATATTTGTGATAAGTTATAACTTGTGACTTTGTTACATATTTACTTCAATGTGAAATATTACTAATATTTTATCATGTTTCTTTCTCTGTATTTTTGTTGGAAAAGAGGGTGGGTGAAGTGGAATACAAGAACTTTTGAGGATGCCATCCATCTTAATATTATTTTCGTCAAAACACGTTTAATTACAGAGTTATGATGAGATATAATACATTAGTGCTGATATGGTTACACATTTTTATTGTTTTTTCTTTATTATATATTCCTTTGTCAACAATACATTTTTTGTCAAAAAAAAGTATATATACACAAATACTAAGAAAAAAAAAATTAAACATGGTATATGTTTATTATTTCTCAAAAAGGAAAAAAAGAAAAAGAGGGAATAATCCCTAGGGATAGCTAGCAAGGGTACTCTTTACTGGAGAAGGGTTCTGGCGGCGGATCCAACAGGTACTGAAACTGAGACACAAACACACACAACACATCACTTACACTTACACACACGGTCGTACAATGCATATCCCTGTTATCATTTAATCCAACGGTCAATATCAAACCTATATCATTTAATCTAACGGCCTTCACATCAATCGCGTTTACCCATGAAATCTTCTTCATCCTCTCTTCTCTTATACCCTCTTGCCGCGCCCTATTCTCTCTCTTTCTCTCATTCTTCAGATTCACTCTTTCTCTCTAAAACCGTTCTCTCTCTTCTTTTCATTCACCATAACGGTTTTCATTCACTAAGTTAGAGAGAAAGAGTGTGTAATAACAATTAATCAACAGTTGATTGATTAAGATGCAACAAAACAACGGTTCAGATTCATCAACGCCTTCCGAGACAACGAACAAGCAACAACGACAACAACCACCGGCACCGGTGGCGGTACCACAACAGTGGATTCCGATGCAGTATCCAACAGCGGCGATGGTAATGCCACATCACATGATGCCACCTCAACATTACGCGCCGCCGCCATATGTGCCTTATCACCACCATCATCATCAGTTTCAGCAACCGTTGCACGTGCCGCCACATCAGCATCAGAATCATCAGAATCAGCATGGATCCAATGGAGAGAATAAGACTTTGTGGATTGGTGATTTGCATAGCTGGATGGATGAGAGTTATCTTCATCGCTGTTTTGCTTCTACTGGAGAGGTTTTTTTTTTTTTTTAAAATGTTTGGTTATTGTTATTCGAAACATGTTTGTGTTTATGTGTTACATTGTGTGTTAATTGTTTGCATGCTTGAATTTGTTATGTTGTAGATTTAAGTTTGTTTAAGATAAATTCTTATAAAGTTGTGTTTATGAAAAAGCTTTAAAAATTGAGATTTAAAAACTTATGCTAAAAAACTAGTATTGTTAAAAACTTGTTATTGGAAATTTTTAGATTAAATATGGTTTTAGTCCAGGAAATATTTTGTTTTTAGTGGCACCCACTTTTCAATTCCTGAACAAAATACAAAAGTACATGTTTTTAGTTCCTAAACAGGACTAAAAGTATAATCTTTTGTAATTTGGAGGACAGAAAAGTGAGTATAGAGACTAAAAACAAAATTTGAGATATTTTTAAGTACTGAAATAATTTTTTGATATTTAATCTTAATATTTATAATTTTTTTAAGTGATTTATCCTAGTTTTTATGCTTGTGAAGTGTGGACACCAAGGTTTGGAAAATGGTTTGTTGTAATAAATGTGGTTTTGTAACGTCAAATGTTTTGATATTTGATGCACATGGTAACTGCAATTGTGATTTAAAACCATGGTGGTTCTTTATTGGTCGAAAATTTATACATATCTCAAATTTTGAGAATTAATATTTAAAACCTTGATGACACCTTATAGATTGAAAAATTATATAACTCAAATTTTGAGATTTGATGTAAATTATATTTCATTATACATAGTATTTTATGTGAAAATAGATTTTTCCTAGCTAGTATACTCAACCTAGCTAGTATTCTCGACATGTATTTGAAAAAATTTCCTTCCTTAGAATGAAATTTGGAAGGACCACATATGAAGTTGAAAATAAATTCATAAATCTTTGTGAATTGAAGAATGGAAAGTGAATGTGCATGACACATTTAACCTATCCTATTAATTTTGTGCTTGGAAATCTATTGGAGAGACACATCAAATCAGAGGCTCTCTCTTTCCAACAGATTTCCAAACATGCATTAAATTCTGATAAATGAAGTTGAAAATATTTGAACTTTTCAAGCCAAAATGAATGTGTTTTGTGTTTCTTTAATGTTATAGCCAGGAATAAAATGTTTAACTACAATGAAGTATGCTATGCTCAGCTAAGTTTACTCTATCTTGAGTTTGTGATAAATGAAGGTGGCAATAGAAGAATATCAAAGCTTACTATAAGTGTATATTTTACTTCTTTAGTTTTATTATCCATCTTTTATGTATTGACATGTGGCCTAATGATGGTGGCAAAGTGGCACCATTTGATGTATGTTAATTGAAAATTGATGGGAACTTTGGGGATTATGTGTTTGTATGTTCATTTCTGAACTCTTTAAAGATATCCGATTGTTTCAGAGTAGTTCTGCTTCTCTTCTATTCTAATTTGACGAAAATTAACTTGTACTTTGATAACTTAATTTGTTGTGACTTATGACAGTAAGATGTTGCCGGTGCTTCGCATATTGTTTTTGATATAGAATCCTATTAAGGTTTTGACTGTCATTCATTTTTTATTTTTGCAGATTACCTCCGTCAAGGTTATTCGCAATAAGCACAGTGGTATTTCAGAGGGTTATGGATTTGTGGAGTTCTTTTCACATGCCACAGCTGAGAAAGTTTTACAGAATTATGCTGGAATTTTGATGCCAAATGCTGATCAAGCTTTCCGTTTGAACTGGGCAACATTTAGCACAGGAGACAAGGGATCGGATAATGTTACTGATCTGTCTATTTTTGTAGGAGATTTAGCTGCTGATGTTACAGATAGTGTGTTGCATGAAACTTTTTCTAGTTCATATCCTTCTGTTAAAGCTGCAAAAGTTGTTTATGATGCTAATACTGGCCGTTCAAAGGGCTATGGATTCGTCAGGTTCGGAGATGAAAGCGAGAGATCTCAGGCTATGACTCAAATGAACGGTGTTTACTGTTCTAGCAGGCCCATGCGTATTGGTGCTGCAACTCCAAGGAAATCATCTGGCCATCAACCAGGTATGCCAAATCACATTGATTGTTTCTGACATATAAAGTCTTATTCTTTTCATTTGGGAAAGAAAAAGAATAGTGCATTATACATTCCTCCCAAAAGAGATGCTCTTAGCCACCTGTTTACCTCATACTGACTTGTTCTGCTGCAGGTTGTTACAGAAGAACTGTGATCTGAACTACATTTCTTACTTGTATAAACAGTAATTTTAGTCTTATGGTTTAGCTTTTAATTTCATTTTAGAAGGGATATTGTCATGTCTTTCTAAATGAATAGATTTTTTAAAACGACAGCTATCACATCTTTCTCATAGAAAGAAAAAAAAAAACTACTACATCATTTACAGAATGCAAATGAACACTGAATCTGTTTGCTAGTTTCACCAAATAGGAGTAAGGATATACTTGAAAAACCATCTAGTTTATTAATTGCTTCTGATTATGTAATGCATGCTCAAATGTCAATTTGGTCCATTAGTGTGTGTCGTGATGTTTTCTGTTCTTGATTAGGCAAGTAGTTATCTCATGAAAATTCTTGGATTCATTTTATCGTTTTTTCCCAACTTGGCCTGCATCTGGATCCCTTCAATTTACTTTTTGACAAAACATGTCTCGGTTTATTTTATTGATTGCTGCTGAAAGAGTTTGAAATATTTGTTCTTGCTGTGTATTGATTTTGTCCAAGGTTACCGAATTCAGTTTCGAATTGTGAATTGGAACATGTATTTCCCAAATTGTGAATTTAATCTTATTATGAATCATATAATATACACGATAAATTTGTTTGTCTGTTTCCTTATTTAGGAGGTCAGTCAAATGGCACATCCAGCCAATCTGAAGCAGATTCTACAAACACAACAGTGAGCTTTTCTTCTCTTATATCATTAGGTTTTGCATTTTAGAAACTTATCATTTATTACCAATTTTAAATAGCTAACCAATGATTCATTATAGATATTTGTTGGAGGACTCGACTCTAATGTTACAGATGAAGATCTTAAGCAGACATTCTCTCAGTATGGTGAGATAGCCTCGGTTAAGATACCTGTTGGAAAGGGCTGTGGTTTTGTCCAATTTGCAAACAGGTACAACTTCTGGACTGTCTCAAATCTTTCATTGATATGCTTTTTAATCTCTTCATTAATGCAATCACCGTGACTATAACATTTGAACAACGTTTTCAGAAATAACGCTGAAGAGGCTTTGCAGAAGCTAAATGGAACAATGATTGGTAAGCAAACTGTTCGTCTCTCTTGGGGCCGCAATCCAGCATATAAACAGGCAATCTCTCTTTCTCTCTGTTTTTCATATCATCTCCTCATAATTTTTTTTGAAATCCTAGAGTACCAAATTGTTTGCACTTGGTCCTGTCATGAAATTGCATTCATGCTGATTTTATCTTGATAATGATAACAGTTTAGGCTTGACGTTGGAAGCTGGGCTGGGCCATATTTTCCATCCCCTATTTATGATGGATATGGATATCCAATGGCTTCTCCTCATCATGACCCAAGTATGTATCCTTTAGCTTATGGGGGTTACCCTATTTATGGAGGCCACTCACAACAAGTAAGCTGATTGAAGGGCATTGCAGGAGTAGCACTCAGAACAAGTTACAACAACTCTTAGATGAGAAAATTATCTATTCATATGTAACTTGTTATATGTGTTGAGTTCTTAAGAATCCCTCCTAATTGTGGAGTGGAGTTGAATTTTGATAACATGAGGTAGAACTGTAGGGATTCAATTAATCGTTATTTTAGACTTGTAGGAGTAATTCTACCAAAAAGAGACATGTAGGAGTAATGATTATTGAGGATTCGGAACTTAATTATCGGAATAATTATCTTAAGAATCACAGTGTGTGTGCTTGCTTGAATACCTTTTATTTCCCCTCACTACAAGAATAACAACATTTTGTGGGGGCCAAAAGCCTCCCAAACAATGCAAAGCTGCCACAAAACTATAATTTGTGGTGGACTTGTGAGGGAAAAAATCCCCCACATATTTGCCGGTCACAAACATTTATGGCCGCCTAGTCGGCCACAAATATGCCTGTCTAAACCAGAAAAAGCATTTCTGACGGAACTATCCGCCACAAAATTGCTTTTTAATGGTTGATTCAATTTTTTTCTTTACAAATTGCATGCGCTTGTGCTATTCATAAGAAAATACAGAATTCAAGTTCATGTTCATCGAGATCTTATTCATTTTGGTTAGTTCTTTGTTATTTTCCTTGACTTCTTTTGTTGAGAGCATTCTGAACCCTTAAAATAGTATAGTTTCTTGCTTGGTAATGAAGCACACATTTTTTCTATCTCTGCAGTGATTTGTGTTTTAATTGACACCTTATCACTGTCCTGAAAGTTAGAAATTGAGCAAACTTTTTTTCATGAATGAATTATTGTATGAAACTTGGCAAATTTTTACATAGATTTTACATATACAAGGAATAGACTTAGGAGTTTAATTGAGGAGGAAGTTGTCCAAGAAGGAAAGATGAGATCATAGCTAGTGCTCGGTTTGGTTGGTAACTTGGAACCATGTGTCCAGCTCCTCTTACAGTGACAAGTGCGAGCCCTTTGTAACCAATCACATATCCTCCAACCTGCATAATATTATATGCATAATGTAGTAAGATTATCTATACGTGGCTTTAAAGTTCCGAGTATCTATCTATATACTATAATAGTAATAGTGTCTGTTTAATATCGCGGTGGATGTTAGAATCATAGTAAGTGATTCTGACAAATTCACTGTGATACCAAACATTCACATAGTAATGTTTCTTTACCTCTTTGCCGGTGTACCATGGACGCCATGCTGTGTCTACAGGTAGTTCTAAGGAATTTATTGAATACTTTGTTGAGGTTATTGGAACACGCCCATCTATATCTCCACTGCATTATTATCAGATAACAAAACAAAGTAATGTTAGACATAAAGCATAGATAATATCTATTTTTGATGTGACAGATCAATTTATAAAGTTTATCATACCTGTATATCCATATGCTTATACCACTTGATATTAATCGATTTATAGTTGGTAGAATACTTGCTGGACTATCTGTCCAACTCAGATCACTGAAAAAGAGCATTAGACATTGATTCAGGAAATACTATAATATTTACTATTAATGCATTTTGAAATTGTGGGAAAAGAAAAAAATATTTAGTACTATTCCAGTAGTATAGTATAATGTACCTGCAAGGAGACCATTTTGTGGGTTTAACATGAAGAGCCTCTTGAACTTTAGGTAGATTTAAATAAGCAGTAGTATAATCTTCAGAACAAGGGTCAAAATCACTACCCTGCAATGTTGATATTTCATTTAAGAAGCATTTTGCAATTAATTTCTTATTTCAGTGAACTTTATGTAGTTTCCATCTCATTCATATTCATATAGTATAAATAAATGCAAAAGTGCAAGGTATACAACTTACAGAGTAACTAGTTTTTGTTGCAGATGAATTACAAAGTGGGGCATATATGTTGTAAATGTCAATATTTCCTAACTCATCATTTGCTCTACTTTGATACAAGTTGCATTCATTTGTATAGTTGAAGTTCCCAAAGTCACAAAGTTTATCAATTCCTTCATGTGTTTCATCAGAGTTTAGACCAGCCATCCAGAAATAGTCATACATTCCCTTTGTACACAAATTGTCATCTATCCAACCGTTCCCAACCTACACCAAGAATAAATATTTGAGGACAAAACAAAGCAAATTTCAATGTGTATTTCTACGAATAAATGTGAAATGTGATTTATGTAAAGTTATTACGTAAAACTAAGTTTGCATTGAATCGTGTTTGCAAATATCGATTTCAACGGTAGCAAGTTGCGTCCAACCAAAAATTACAACTAGTAACTTCACACTCACGGTATGTTACCTATTCGTAACATAATGTAAATGTAACAAATTGAATTTATATTGAACCCTAAAGATTCTTACCGCGATCCCTCTCAAATTGATCCTTGTGTGATTTTTCAATTTCTTATTATTTGAGAGAATAAGGTGAGCTAGCTGAGGAACATAATGACCAGCATAACTTTCACCAGCTATGAAGAAATCTCGAGTCTTATACTGTGGAAATCTCTCAAACCAGTTTAGAAGAAAAGTGTAAGAATCTCTGGCTGTGCGATTGTCACCAACGTTAGAGTAATCTAAATAATTTTTTGAATAAGAAAATCCAACTCCTGCTGGAGACTCTAGGAAGATAACATTTGCCACTGCCAATCATAGAAACAACAACAACTCATCAATTTTGAATTATTATTATAATTATGCAAACATGGATCAATTTTTTTATTAATTAATTAATTCAAGGGTTAAATATATAATTTTAGTCAATCCATTATTTTTTACTTTTAGTCCTTGTATCAACTTTTCGGTCCTACAAATGTTTTTAATTTAAGAAGAACTAAAAACATGTTTTTTGTAACTTGTATGTTCTAAAAATGGGTAAAAAGACTAAAAACAAACTTTGAGATAATTACAACAACTAAAATATAATTAACCCTAATCAATTGATGCATGTGACATGACATTTCCATAAATTGTTATGCTAATTATGGATACATACCTTTGTTCCATGCGTCTTTATTAAGCAAAAGTGTGCTTCCATCACTATTGACTCTAAAAGGTCCTAATTCTTGCATGGCTCCATACCCAAATGAAGAGCATCCAGGTCCTGTATATCATCAATTTTAGCAACCTTCCTTTGAGTTAATTGTTTGTACATATTCATTATTGTAGCAAACATTCTCATTAATATTCTCAAACTAAATACAACCAAATTTAATAAATAAGCTCTGAAAAATGTTAGATTGCTCAATAATCCAATTATCCCCTAAGGGGAAACTATAGTCCAGTTTGTTGGAACAAAGGGTGTTTCACAAGCCATTTAGTTTTGACAATAACAAGGTATTAAAAATAATCAATTGGATATGCTAAACAATTTGTTCAAGTGTACAGGATCCATAATCAAAGTACTATTCATAAAGATTCTGGTTGAACAAGTTCAAGAGCAAAG